>Ga0247727_10000595_pt1 | contig 88704 bp, 78 predicted proteins | sample WisWelCaveWW1625_FD_202498 | JGI IMG/M metagenome (GOLD analysis project Ga0247727, IMG submission 202498) | Biofilm microbial communities from Wishing Well Cave, Virginia, United States - WW16-25 | ecosystem: Environmental > Aquatic > Deep subsurface > Groundwater > Cave microbial mat | place... | reverse complement strand
ATCTCATCGAGCTGCCGCGCCACCGCCGCGTCACGCGATTGCACGACGGCCAAGTCCAACGCGGTCTTGTCGTGAAAACCCGGCGCACCGGAGCCTCGCACGGTCAGATCCGCGCCCGCGTCGACCAAAGCGCGCACAATGGCCACCTGGCCGTTGATAACGGCGAGCATCAGCGCCGTGAGGCGAAACTTGGCGGTGTGATCGAGGTCGGCGCCGTGCCCGACGAGAAACTGCGCAACCGAGGTCCGGCCATCGCGCGCGGCAATCATGAGCGCGGTCTGACCATGCTCGTCCTTCGCGTCGATATCGTACCCCGCGGAGAGCAGGCGCTCGAGCGTCTCGACATCGCCCGCTCGAGCCGCGGCCTGCCAGTCGGGTTTCACTGCTCGCCCTCGCGTCTCACCTCATGCTGAGCGAGGTGCTCGGCGATCTCCCGCAAGCCCGCCCGCTCCGCCTCGTCGATGCGGCAGAACCGCCGATGGATCGCGCGGCGGCGGGCGTCGTCGGACACCTCGTTAGACATCGAACCGGTAACCCGCATCGAGGCGCTGGTGCCGCATCAGGATCTCATGGATCTCGTACGGCCGCGTCGGCCTCTTGGCCAGCGTGTTGCGCAGCGACGGAAGGCGCGAAACGGGAGCACGACGGTCGATCCCACAATCATTCGGTTTTCAGATCATCGTCGTAACCCCGAACCCCGGGGGGTGCCCGGGAGCGAGCAGCTCCTTCGGCTCGGTCACCTGCGGGGCCGCGAGCCCGAAGCTCACGGTTCGCTAGCGTGCCTTGCCTGGTGGGACGCGACGAGGGTTCCTTGCTCAGCCGATCAGGAGTGTGACGGGCAAGCCAGCGTCTGCGGCAGCCTGACGAGGAGGCGCAGCACGCTGAGAGTGTCCACGGCCGTGATCGTCGCGCTGCCGTTGACGTCGCACACGCACATCGAGCACTGCTCGAGCGCTGCCGATGCGCGCAGGATGTAGCGCGCGTCAGTCACCGTCATGCCGCTCCGGATCGCGTTGTACGGGTTGCCGCAAGCGAAAGGTGATTCAAACGCCGTTTCCGCTTGTTGTGCGTCCGACAAGCAGCCTTATGTCGACCGCGCCTTGGGCTGACGCCACTAGGCGGGTCACTCGGTGGGTCGCAGACGCCACAACCCTATGATGCCTATCCACCACTGGCCTTTCTTGACGGCGATCTTTCTCCACTTCGACATCGGCCACTTGCTCGCGAATCTCGCGGCTCCAGGGCTAGGGCTCAAGCCCGGTGCATCCGGCGCGACCGCCGGATGGAGCGCAGCGAGGAGGTTGATCTCCTTCGCCATGCGCCGACCGATCACGAAGTCGCCGCCATGGTGATCTCGAGGCCGCCACTGACGCAGTAGCCGTCCAACGCCGCGGCGGTACGGATCCGGCTATCGGCAAGAACGGTCGTTGATTCCCGTTGACAGAACCATGGGCGCCGGGAGTAGAATCCGCTCGGCCGGTCCGAGGGATTTTTCGGCGCCAATCTTCGAAGCCTCGCGCACGTGGGAGATCCTGTAGGCTCCGGCCGACGGACGGCTCTCGTAGCCATGAGGTACTTACAATGAAGAAGCTAGCTATGGTCGCGGTGGCGGCATTTGTCGTTTCCGCATTCGTTACACCCGCTGATGCCCAGGTCTCGTTCGACGGGAAGGCGGTTTCCTTTCACTCGAACGGGCCTGCGCCGATCCCGCTGCCGCCCGCACCGGCGCCGATCCTCGTAGGCACTATCACCAAGGGCAAGAAAAAGACCGTGCTTACGGCCGACGCGACGCTCACCAGCGAAGTGCTCGCGCCGGGCGCGCCGTGGACGCTGTCGGTAGGCGTGGACGTCAACGGCATTTCGATGGACCCGAGCATCACGCCGCCGTTCAACGTCGTTCAAGACTGCGGGTCCGATAGCTTCGGCGGTCTTTTCGTCGCCCCCGCGAACGGCTGTACCGCAAGCGGGACTTTCATGATCGACATCGACGCCGCGGAGCTCGTCGCACCGGGCTGCTGCATCGGCGTCCCGCTCGTGGTCACGCTGACCGGCGGTCCGGCTTTCAACCCCGGGATCGCCGGAATCCCGACGAGTGCGACACTGGCGGTACGGATGGAGAAGAAGAAGTAGTCGGCCAACGACGTGACGCGCGGTCGCTGCCTGCCAGGCGGCCGCGCGCGCACTTCGCGACTGAGGAATCCTACGACGCGAGACCATGGTGCTCCCGTCGCTAGCAGAGCTAGCGACGAGATGGGCGGATAGGCGAGTCAAGCAGGGTCGACGCGGCGAGCCAAAGTAAAGAGAGACCGCTCCGCTTTTTTCTCGCGCGCGAAGGGGCGAGTATTGTCGCTTGGAACATTCCGATCGGTCACGGAGGTCCAGCATGCCGGCAGCTCAGTTCCACCGCCGATTCGCTCGCTGTTGCTGCGCCGCCGCAGTGTTCCTCGCCGCGTCTGCGGTGGGCCCCGCGGTCGCGAACTTTCACGTCGCCCAGATCGACGAATTCATGGTCGCCTATGAGAACAATCCGGCCGTGCAGTTCGTCGAGATCGTGATGAAGATCGGCGGCCAGGGCGTCGTCAACGGCAGCAAGCTCGCCACCTTCGATTCTGCGGGAGCGTTCACCGGCATCGCGCTCACGGTGTCGTCGAACGTGACAGCGGGTGCCGATCGGCGCTGGCTCATGGCCACGCCGGGCTTCCAGTCGGTGAGCGGCCTCGACGCCGACTTCTTGTTCGCCTCGGCGCTACCGGTGATCGGCGGCATGGTCTGCTGGGGCAAGCCCGGCGCCAGCGAGGCGAATCCGAACAGCTACGTAGACTGCGTGTCCTACGGTAACTATTCGGGGCCAGGCAACAACCATACGGCGTCGCCGAATCCGCTCACCCCCTACGGCTACAGTCTCCGACGCATCGGCGACTCCGACGACAGCTCGGCCGACTTCGTCTGCGCGGACCCCGCGGACCCCGAGAACAATGACTTCGTTACCGTCGATTTGCCGGCGAGCATGGAGTGCCCCTCCGGCACGACGAGCACGACGACGACGACACTCGTCGGTCAGCCCCTCTGCGGCGATGGCACCGACGACGGCAGCGTTACCGCTACCGACGCGCTTCTCGCTCTCAGCACCTCGGTTGGAATCGGCGCTTGCGCGCTTTGTCGCTGTGACGTCGACGCGTCCGGCGGCGTTACTGCGAGCGACGCGTTACGTGTCCTCAACGCGGCCGTGGGTGTGCCGGTGACGCTCAGCTGCCCTGCGTGCTAAAGGGACAGGCCCTACGCCGCCAGCGCTTCCACCATCCTGGCGAGCGTGTCTTTGGCGTCGCCGAAGACGAGAACGGTGTTCTCTTTCGCGAAGAGCTCGTTCTCGATAGCGGCGAAGCCGGGGTTCATTCAGCGCTCGAGCACGATGCAGGTGGGGGATAGGCCAGCACGTGGTCTTTCGGTTCGCCCGGGTCGAGCTCGACGAGGAAGCTTACGAGCTGCGGTGTGACGGTGTGCCACAGCGCGTCGAGCCCAAGGTGCTCGATCTGCTGCTCTACATGGTCCGCCACCGCGACCGGCTGGTGACGAAGAACGAGCTCCTCGACCATGTGTGGCCCGGCACGGTCGTCGCTGAAAGTGCGTTGACGCGAGCGATGAGCCTGGCGCGAGCGGCGGTGGGAGATACCGGGCGCGGACAAGCCATCATCGAGACCGTCAGCGGCAAGGGCTACCGCTTCCGCGGGCTTTTGGCAGAGCCATCGCCGGAACCGGCAGCGACACCACCCAATGTTCGCCGAGCTACCCGCAAGAGGGTTGTGTACGCCATCGGCGGCTTGCTGTTGATCGTGCCATTGATCACTTGGCTCACATGGCCGGCTCTGCTCGGGCTTTACATGGACGCCGCCGGATTGGCCGACCCGCCGAGGAATCCACCGTTGCCCGACCGTCCGTCGATCGCCGTCCTGCCGTTCGTCGATCTCGGCCCGGATGGAAATCAGGCCTATCTGGCGGAAGGGATCTCCGACGAGCTGACAGCCGACCTTGGTCGCTTGCGCGAGCTCTTCGTGATCTCGCGCAGCTCGGCCTTCACGTATCGCGGTGGTGCTGTCGATGTGAAGCGTGTGGGACGAGAGCTCGGCGTCCAGTATGTCGTCGATGGAAGCCTGCGCGCCGTCGACGGACAGGCCGTCGTCACGACACAGCTCATCGATGCGTCGAACGGCTTTCAGCTCTGGAGCGGGCGCTACGAACGGGAGGTCGGCGCCGTGCTCGAGCTACAGAGTGAGATCTCCGCGGCGATCTTGAGCGCGATCGGCGTGCGCATCGGCGAGGCTGAGGTCGAACGAGCTCGTCGCATGCGCCGGTCAGACGCCGGCGTCTACGCGACCTATGTCGTGGCACAGACGCACTGGTTTCGCTTCACGCGCGCCGACAACGCTCGAGCGGAGAGCCTTCTGAATGAAGTGCTGGCGATCGAGCCCGACGATGCCCACAGCCACGCCTTGATGGCATCGACACACCTTGCCGCCTACGTACTAGGCTGGGACCCGCGTCCTGAGCGGTTGCAGCGCGGGCGTGCCGCGGCTCTGAGGGCGATCGAGCTCGACCCGTTCGCCGCGCGCGGCTACGCCAGCCTGGCGATCGCCTCCCTATGGATGGACCGGCGTGAGGAAGCTCTGGTCGCCGCGCGGCGTGCGGTCGAGGTGGGTCCGAACAGCGATCTCTGCCACGGAGTACGAGCCATGGCGCTTGCCGCCGACGGCTCCGTCGGCGCGGCGATCGATTCGCTCAACCGCGCCCTGCGGCTCAATCCGCGCGCTCCCTCGTTGTACTGGATGCTTCTCGGCTACATGTACGAGGCCGCCGGCGATGGAGGGCGCGCCGCCGCGACCTGGGAGCAGGTACGCGTGGCGAACCCCGATATGATCCCGCCGCGTCTCGAGCTTCTACGCTACTACGACAACGAGGCGCGCGGAGAGCAGGCGAGCACGATGGCCGCGGAGATGCTGCGCATCAACCCCGCCCTCACGGCAGACGTGGCTCTTACGCTCGACCGGCGCCATACGGATCCCGCCGATGCCGCGCGGCTGCGCGCACAGCTAGGGCGAGCCGGCATTCCTTAGTCTGGGGCAATCCTAGGAAAATCATAGGAAGTCCGTAAGGGCTTTGCGCCCTACTGGTGCTACCGAGCGTACCGAGGGTTCAACCACGACGGCGAAAGCTCGATGATTTTCGATCAACTACAATCAGGGGGTTGCGTCTCTTACCTGCTCGGTTGCGAGCGCTCCGGCGCCGGCGTGATCGTCGATCCCTCCCTCGACCTGGCCGATCGCTATGCCGCCGCCGCTTCGGCCCACGGGTTGCGCATCTGGCATCTCATCGATACCCATACCCACGCCGACCACTTCTCCGCGGCCCGCATCCTCGCTCCGCGGCTAGGCGCCGCAGTCGTGATGCAGCGCGCCAGCCCCGCCCCGTTCGTCGATGTACGGGTCCGCGACGGCGAAACCATCGTGGTCGGCGATCTTCACATCCGCGTGCTGCACACACCCGGACACTCGGCGGATTCAATGTGCCTCGTCTTCCCCGATCGTGTCCTGACGGGTGACACGCTGATGCTCGGCTCCGTCGGCCGAACGGATCTACCGACCGGTGATGCCGCGGCGCTCTACGACAGTCTCTTCGGCCATCTCCTCACTCTCGACCCCGAGCTGGTCGTCTACCCGGCCCACAACTACGGTGCTCTGCGCGCAACGACCCTCGGCGAGCAGCGAGGCAGCAACCCGCGGCTGGCGGACACCGACCGCGACAGATTCATCGACCGCGCAAAGTCGGTCGACCTCAAGTTGCCCGATCATTTGACGGAAGCGCTACGCATCAACTGTTCGGGGGCCAAGCCGGTCAGCGAGCTCATCCGCGAGGCGGCGCGATCGATTTCGTTCATCCCGCTGGACGCTTTGCAGGCGCGCATCGAGGCCGGCGGCGAAGGCTTCGTGATTCTCGATGTCCGCGAGGCGGAGGCATTCCGCGCCGGGCACGTCCCGGGTGCCCGGCATATTCCTCGCGGACAGCTGGAGCTGGTCGCCGACGGCGCCTTTCCGGATCCCGATGTCCAGATCGTGACGTACTGCGAGTTCGGCAAGATCTCGACGTTGGCAGCGGCAACGCTGCGCTCCATGGGCTTCGCGTCCGCCGTCGCTCTCGACGGCGGCTTCCGCGACTGGGTTGCAGTGGGGTATCCGATCGAAGGCGAACGAAGCACCCCGCAAGGAGGTACATCAGATTGGAAAGCTACATGTTGATCGCGTCGCGCGATCCGTTCACGGCAAAAGACACGGAAAGCTTCTACGCCCTCGCCGCGAAGCTTGCCGCCCGCGGCCACCCGGTGACGCTCTTTCTAGTCCAAAACGGCGTCCTCCCGGCTCGGGGTGGCGCCGCGGCCGAGCTTCTCACCGGCCTTGCCGAGAGCGGCGTGCGTGTCCTGGCCGAAGACTTCTCGTTGCGCGAGCGCGGTATCGGTGCCGACCGGCTCGCAAGGGGTGTCGAGTCGGCGCCGCTCGAGCGCGTCGTCGACGCCCTCGCCGGCGGTGCGCGGACACTTTGGACCTGACCCGAGAGGAGGCCTGCCAATGACCACAGGAAAGACGTTCACATTCGCTCTCATGGACCCGCCGTTCGAGACGGCGCGTTCGACGACGGCGCTGCGCCTCATCGATGCCACTCTGCGCCGCGGTCACCACGTCAATGTATTTGCGTACGAGGGGGCCGTGTACTTGCCGTTCGCGCTGCAGCAGGCGCACGCCAACGCCGCCCACGGGCGCAGCGCCGAGGAAGAAGACCATCCGCTTCCGCGTCGATGGATTGCCGATCTGATGGCCGCCGCCGCGGCAGCGGGGGTCAAGCTCGACTGGGTCAACTGCGGCTTGTGCGTCGATGAACGCGGCGCCCGCGAGTCGATCGAAGGGGTACGCCGCGGCGGACCGCCGGACTTCGTCAGCTTCATCGAAGCATCGGACAACACGCTCGTCGTCCCGACGCGCGATTGAGGAGCTTGGCGATGAGCAAGCGAATCCTCAACATCGTAACCTGCGCCTACCGCGCAACGCTCGAGGAGCAGGACGATCCGATCTTGTGGCTGACGCATTCGATGCGTGCCGCGAAGGCGCCGGTCGATGTGCTCCTTCTCAGCAATGCAGTGTGCTACCTCGTGCGAGATCAGGACGCGTCGGGGTTGACGCTAGGCGGGTGGAGCCAATCACACCCACCGCGACTCGTGGACGACGCGGCTGCGCTGGCCGATGGCGGCGCGTCAGTCTTCTACAATGCGGCCGATGCGCGGACGCGAGGCATCGATCCCGCCGACGTGGTCGACGCCGCGATCCCGATCGAAACCGAAGCTCTCCCGGAGCTGCTGTCGCGCTACGATTTGATCCTGAACTGGTGACGACGGAGGCGCTCTGTGGCCTATCGACTCGATCCGCCGCGCGCCAAGAGCTTCACAGCGTTCTTGTAGTACGGTCCTGAGAACTCGAGCGTCCGCAACTGCGTCGATACCCGAGCGCGGAGCAGAGCTGCCGTCGCTGCCTTTTTGCGGGCGCTGCGCGAAGGACTGAGGGCGTGCCCCGAGCGGGGGGCACGTCGAAAATTTCGTTGACACGCGCCGCTTCAGCGGGTCTAACTCGAAGTGGGCACTTCGCCCCGGGGACACTTCCAATGCGCTATTCGGTATTCGTCGCGGCGACGCTCGTGGCCTGGATCCACGCGAGCACGGGTTCAGCCTTCGTGTCGTTCGAAGATCTCGGCTTCCTGCATCCGGACGCCGGCTCCGACACGCGCTACGTCGACGACGCGGTCGATTTCGCGACCGACGGCGCCGGCAACTGGGTCGTGGCTACCACCGGCCCGTACGTGTCGATTTCGTCGGACAACGGGGTCACTTGGAGCGTGCCGTCGCTGGTTCTGCCCGGTGGAGGCGCACCGATGATTTGGGCCTACGAGCCTCACGTGGTCACCGACAATGCGGGCACTTGGCTGCTCGTGTGGGCGGAGGACCCGGACAGCCACGGCGGGCTCGACGGCGAAGTGTGGATCTCGCGCTCGATCGACAACGGCACGACGTGGAGCGCGGGCGTGCAATTCGCGAGCAACGCCGGGACCGATCTCGAGAACGACAGTCGTCCGCGCATCGCGACCGACGGCGGCGGAAACTGGATGGCTGTTTGGTTCACGACGGACCCGGTCAACGGGGATGCCGACCTGATGTTCACCACATCGATCGACAATGGCACCACGTGGAGCCCCGTGGACTGGGTGGATCCGTTGGCTCCGTTCGAAAGCCAAGACGACAACATGCCCGACGTGGCCACGGATGGCGCTGGCGTTTGGATCATCGCTTACAACAACAACCCGACAGGGAACTCGACCGGACGGAGCCGTATGCGCCGCAGCGGCGACTTCGGCGCGACCTGGGCCGCGCCGATACAGGTCGGCACGAACCTCGGCGTCGGGGCGCTGGACATCGAGTCGAGCGGTCCCGGTGTATTCGCGTCGGTCTACGCGGGCCTCAACGCGGTTGTCAGTCGCACGGGCGACGGCGGGTTGACGTGGACGTCGGTGCCCGTCAGCGGCCCGCTACTCTCTGCTCAGCATCGAGCGCACATCGCGACGGACGGCGTCGGTGGCTGGGTCGCCGTTTGGACCACCAACTCCGACCCGGACGGGACGGTGGGGCCCGACGCCGACGTCGCCATGTCGCGCTCCAGCGATGACGCCGACAACTGGACATCGCCCACCTTCCTGAACCTCGATGCCGGCACGGATGATCCGGACTGGCAAAACGACGAATGGCCCGGCATCGGCACCGACGGCGCGGGGACGTGGATCGTGGGGTGGCGCCGCGAGAGCCTACCGGACGAGACCGATCAGGACATTCTGATCGCGCGATCGGACCCGATCTGTCCGCTCGCCCGGCGCAACGATTGTCTCGTGCCGGGTGCAGTCGGCAAGGGCTTGCTGGCAATCGTGAATTCCACGGAAGACGAAAAAGACCTCATGACGATCAAGCTCGGATCTCTCGGCGACACCGACAAGGCAAACTTCGGCGACCCGGTGGGCGGCGACGGGCTCGCTCTGTGTCAGTGGGACGCGATCGGCGGCGTGGATCGTTTGATCACGCAGTTGCATCTGTTCGGCGGCGGCACCTGCAACGGCAAACCGTGCTGGAAGGAGACGACGCCGGGATACGTCTACAAGGACGCGCTGAACGAGAACGGCGCAATGACCAAAGGGTCGTTCAAGGCCGGCACCGGTGGCAAAGCCAAGCTGAAGATCCAGGCCAAAGGACTTCGCGTAGGCATGCCCGTCACTCCGCTGGCGCTCGAATCGTCGACCGCGATTCAAGTGATCAGCCTCGCGACCAACGTGTGCTGGGGCGGCTCGTTCAGCTCACCCTCGAAGAACGAGTTCGACACCTTCAAGGCGAAGTCCGACTGACGTTCGAGAAATCGTAAGCCCGGCTCTCGCCGGCGGCACGGCTCGCCTCGCACCCCCGAGCCGCGTGTCAGAAGATTGCGAGCTGGACGCGTCAGTTGACGGCAGCGGAGCGGCGGCGCTCATTGCGATACGACGTCGAGCGCGGCGGCTTTGCCGCCGGAGCCGGGTCATTCGCGGAATGCGCCTTCGTGAAGACCTCGAGGCGACGCTCTCTTGCCTTGCCGAGGAGCTCCGCCGCGAGCCGCAGCTCCTCGAACGACGCGGCGATGTCCTCGGTGAAATGCTCGAGATCCGGAACCAGCTCGTAGTCCGCGTTGAATCCCCAGCAGAGCGCGCCCGCATAGCTGAACAGCGCGATGCCGAGAGCCTGGCCGCTCAGCAACGGCGCTTGTGGATATGCGTGCGCGAGCCGCGCTCCGAGTAGATCCAGCGACATGGTCGGCCCGGGAACGTTCGTCACCACCAAGTTGAAAGGCCGCAGCGCACCGACGAGCGACCCTGCGAACTGCAGCGCCCACAATCCCGCGCCCGTCAGCGTGTCACCTTCGACGGCGCGAGTGGAAGACCGAAGCCGCTCCGTGCTCTGCCGGATTCGTGCGTAGCGGCGAAGGGGGTCGCGCTCACGCATCGGCAGATCGACGAGCCATGCCGTCACGTGATTGCCTTTCGCGTCTCCTTGCGACGGTGTCCGAAGATTCACGGGAACCAGCGCGCGCAAGTCATCGGTGTGCACGTGACGTCGTTCGAGGAAGCGCCGCAACGCGCCGGCGACAATCGCGAGGATCACGTCGTTGACGGTGCCACCGAGGCGGTTCTTCACGTCTTTGACGTGAGCGAGATCCATCGTCAGCCAGTCGAAGCGCCGCTCGCCGCAGATCGGCTGATTGAGAGGCGTCGCCGGCGCACGCCGCAATCCGGCCCCGAAGGCGTCCCACGTCGCGATCGCCGCTCGTGCGATACGTGTGATGGTATCCACGGGGGCCGCGAGTGCGGCGGCTGTCCGGCGTAGCTGCGACCAGGGCAGGAGCGCGCGTCGAATCGCTTCGGCACGCAGCAATTCGATGGAAGTCGGCGCACGGCGCGGCGCCGGCAGCGCGTCCGCGGCGCCGCCGGTGGTTTGCAGGAGGCTCGCCAACAAATCCATCCCCGCGACGCCGTCGGCAACGGCGTGGTGCACCTTGGTGATGAGCGCGAAGCGGCGTCTCGGAAGACCCTCGACGACCCAGACTTCCCACAACGGCCGGCTGCGATCCAAGGGACGGGACAGCAGGTCTCCGCAAAAGCGCTTCAGCGATGCGTCATCCGCGGCTTTGGGCAATCTCGTGTAACGGAGGTGATAGTCGAGATCGAAGCGCTCGTCGTCCACCCACACCGGCGAGCCTTCCACCGGTACGTAAGCGAGTCGTTGCCGGTAGCGAGGAAACGTCGCCAAGCTCGACATGAAGTGCGCTCGCAACTTGTGCAGATCGACGCTGCCGTCCGAGCTCACGAGGGGACCGCCTTCGAAGATGCACGTGGCGGTTACGTGCATGTGCGCGCCTGGCCGCTCCAGCGCGAGGAAGACGCGATCTTGAATCGACAAGGGCTCGTAGCTCGAGGTGGACGAGGTCGGTGAGTCGGCGACGTGAGCGGATGCTTCGCTTGGGCTTTGCGGCATGGGATTCGTGCCTCCGGGATTCCCCCCTTGCTGTTGCGGACGTCGTTGTCGGTGTCGCAGGATAGATCCCTCGTCAGCCGCGTCTATTGGACAAAGGTCTCGTTTCTTGCTCGTCCGATCACGCTGGCGCGCAAGTACGGGAATTGTCGAACAACGCTGCGCGTCGAAGGTCGCGAAAAAGCGCTTCGGCTGTGCGCAGGATGCCGGACGGGGCCTGAACGGCTGACTGCGATGCTTCGGGTTCGCGCAGGAACGCCTGGCCGTGATGTCTGGATGTTCGGGCCTCGCCAGCTCGGCCCTCACCTTCGGCAGCGAAGCGGCTCGCTGCGCCGCCGCTTGCCGGTCGCAATCCGAATCGGGGGACGCGGCGGCGAATTTGCGTGCTACACGTACGGCGTGGGCGCAGGCTCCGAGCGGAAGGAAACAGCCGTGCGCCGACGTGGAGGATCTCTACTGTCGCGGCGACTACGTCGTGATCCGTGTTGGCGGCAACGATCCCGACGGTGATCCGCTCACGTATCGCATCGATCCCGCCGACGCTGCTCTGCCGACTGGTCTTTCGCTGGAGCGCAAAAGCGGTCGGATCAGCGGCGTGCTGACCGCGCTCGCGAACGCCGGCTGAGTAAGGCCGGTGAAGCGTCTCAGCGCGACGATGTCGTCGCCCGTCTCGACCTTTCCGCGCATCAGTCGCTGGCGGACCTTGTTCGAGAGCGCCGGCTTGAAGTCCGCTTCACGTAGCTCGCGGGTATTGCCGTCGTTTCTCATCGTCCCCGACCCCCGGCGTATTGCCTGAACAATCGCTGCTCACTTCGCATCGCCGGCCGCGCCGAGATGATGCGTACGACGTCGTCGTCATAGATCACGAGATATGCTGCGCTTCCTTCGAGCAGTGACTTCGCGGTGTCGAAAGTGACGCCGTGCTTCGTGCGGTTTCGCCTGGCCTTCTCCGGATCCCACGCGATCCGGCTCCGCACGGACGCGGTGTAGATTTCGGCCAAGAGGCTCCGCTTTCGGCGGAGCCTATGATTAGAAAGCGGTGACGCTGAATGCGGAGGCGATGCCGATCGCGATGCCCACGAGCACGTCGAGGGGATAGTGGGCCCCGAGGTAAACTCGCGAGCACGCGATACCTGATGCGAGCATGAGCTCGGCAGCGCCGAGGGGCGGGAGCTCCTGGTAGGCGGCGAGCGCCACCGCGAAGGCAACGGCGCTGTGGCCTGACGGAAACGAGAAAGCGTCGGGATCGGCGAGCACGCCGCCTAAGCCGGGTGCCGCGCGGCTAGGTCGCGGCCGGCGGATCAAGCGCTTCAGGATGGCAACGACCACCGTCGCCGTGAGCCCGGCCGCCGCCATCGCGCCGACTGCCGATCGCGAGGGCGCCGGCAGCACCAATAGAAGCCCGACGCAGTGAGCGACCCACGCCGGCGTGTCACCGAGCCTGGTGAACCAACGCATGACTTGAACGACGGCAGGGTGCTCGCGCTCGCGTACCGCGCGAAGCGCCGATTCGTCCGCGGCGAAAACTCGGGTTACCGCTGCGGACCAGCGGGGGAAGGTGGATGCGGCGCCGCTCACTCAGGCACCGCCGTTTCGAAAGTCGGTCGCACCAGCGACCGCGCAGCTCTCTTCTTTCTCTCCATTGTCATGGAAGGAGAGTGAGTTCGCTGAATTAGCGCGGCGCTAACCGGGGATTCAAAACTCGCGAGGGGCTCCAAAAAAAGTCGCCCCACCGAGCCGCAGGGTTAGGCTCGATGGGGCGTGGAGGGCTGGATGCCTCTTGGACGTGGTTCCAGCCTGGTTGGGTGCACCGCGGAGTGTCCACCTCCGTGATGCACTCCCGACATTAGGGATCCGACCGACGCAATTCACGCCCGGAAGGCACAGGCGGCGGGTCGGTCGGCACGGGTGCGTCGACCCGCGAATACGGCTAGGTTCGGCCAAGCCTCGAAAGAAGCTGGTGAAAGGAGGGCGCGGATGAAGCTCGGTCTCATGCTCGGCTACTGGATGGCAGGTCCCGAAGACCCCATCGATCTCGTTTGCGAGGCTGAAGAGCTCGGCTTCGATTCCGTATGGACGGCCGAGGCCTACGGGTCGGACTGCGTGTCCACGCTCTGCTGGATGGGAGCCCGCACTAAGAAGATCAAGCTCGGGACCGGCATCATGCAGCTCTCGGCCCGAACGCCGGCCTGTGTGGCCATGACGGCCATGACCATCGATCATCTGTCGGGCGGACGGCTCATCCTCGGGGTCGGCGCCTCGGGGCCCCAGGTCGTGGAAGGCTGGTACGGACAGCCTTTTCCGAAGCCGATCGGGCGTACGCGAGAGTTCGTGAGCCTCGTTCGTCAGATGATTCGGCGCGAGGCACCGGTCGAGTTCCACGGCGAGCATTTCGAGCTGCCGTATCCGGGCGGCGCCAAGCTCGGCAAGCCGCTGAAGCTCATCAATCACCCGCTTCGAAAAGAGATTCCGATCTACATCGCGGCCGAGGGCCCGAAGAACGTCGAGATGGCCTGCGAGATCGGCGACGGATGGCTGCCGATCTTCCTCTCGCCGCGGCGCCTCGACGTCTACGGAGATCTCTTCAAGAAGCTCAAGCCCGGCTTCGACGTCGTCTGTCCGATTCAAGTGGTCGTGAACGACGACCTTGCGCAGGCTTTGCTGCCCGTGAAGTACATGATCGCGTTCTACATCGGCGGCATGGGCGCCAAGAGCCGGAACTTCCACAAAGAGTTCATCGCTCGCATGGGCTTCGGTGACGCCGCCGATAAAATCCAAGCGCTCTTCATGGAGGGCAAGCGCGAAGAGGCCATCGCTGCCGTGCCCGATGAGCTTGCCGACGAGATCTCGCTCGCCGGGCCTCCCGAGCGCATTCGCGAGCGCATCCAAGAATGGAAGCAGACGCCGGTGACGACCTTGCTCGCCGGCACGCGGGACCCGGCTGCCGTCCGTGCGATGGCCCGCGGCTTGCTCTGAGCGGCCTTGGTTGGTCTCGCGTGTTGGTGAGAGGATCGAGCGAGGTGAACGCGACCGTCACGATCACGCCACCGCCGGCATCGAGCGGCATCGTGCTCGTGCCCGACATGCCGATCTGCCAGCAGGATCTTCCCCTCGACTGGTATCAGGAAGAGTTCAAGCCCTACGCCGAAGAGTATTTGGCGCTGCCCGATCGAAAGCCGGGCACGGTGCTGCCGTGGATGGACCGTTACATTCATCCGGCGCTCGATCATTTCGGATCTTCTTTGATGCTGCTCGCGCACTACTACATGGGCGGCGAGATCGTGAAGCTGGTCGAGCGCTACGGCGGCCGCGTCGCCGACTCCTACGAGCTGGCCTTGAAGACTCGCGAGAATCCCGACGTGAAGATCTTCGTCGAGTCGGCCGTGCACTTCATGGCCGAGTCGATCGCGATTCTCGCCGCGCCCGATCAGGAAGTCTGGATCACCAATCCGAAGTCCGGTTGCACGATGGAGATGCTGGCGAAGGAGTTCATGGTGATGCCGGCCTTCGACGAGCTCCACGCTCGCTACGGCGACGACGTGCTGGTGGTCGCCTACATGAACACGTCCGGTCGCGTGAAAGCGCTTGCCGGCAGCACGGGCGGCGCGGTCTGCACGAGCTCGAACGCGAAGCTCGTCGTCGAGTGGGCGCTCGCTCAGGGAAAGCGCGTGCTCTTCGTGCCGGACCGGCATCTGGGCGAAGTCGTCGCGGGATGGGCCGGGCTAAAGGGGTCGGATCTCTACTTGTGGGGCGGCGGCGAGGACGGCATGCGGCAGACTTTCGCGACGATGTCTGCAGCCGAGCGCTCCCGCTGCGACGCGGCGAGGATGATACTTTGGGGAAGCTACTGCGGCGTGCATACGGTGTTCAAGCCCGAGCACGTTTCGTACTGGCAGCAGCGCGGCTACCGCGTGCTCGCGCACCCCGAGTGTCCGAAGCCGGTGGTCGACGTCGCCGACGGCGCCGGCTCGACGAAATATCTTTGGGGCGAGGTGATGCGCGCGCCCGCGGGCTCGAAGCTTGCGATCGCGACCGAAGGCCACTTCGTGCGGAATGCCATTGAGCAGGGCGGGCTCCGCGGAGTGGACGTCGTCAACGTAGCCGACGTGCCCGCGCCCGAGCTTCGCTCGATCGGTTGCGGCTGCGCAACCATGTCGCGCAACGATCCGCCTCACTTGGTCGCGATCTTGGATCTCCTTCGAGAAGGCCGCGCGCCCGACTTGAACCGCGTGCTGCCCGGCGACGTCGTCGGCGAAACCTCCGGCCGTCGCGAGCGCCTCGCTCCCGCCGACCGCGCCACGCTCGTCCGTGACGCCCGCTCCGCCCTCGAGCGCATGATCGCCATCACCGGAAAATAGGGGGGGGGAATAGGGTCAGGCACGATCGATTCGCCGCGGCCGTCCATTCGCGGCTCGCCGCTCGGGTGCCTGACCGTATTTAGATCGCGCGGTCGCGGCCGGCCCAGTAGGGGTCGCGGAGCTTTCGCTTGTAGAGCTTGCCGTTGGGGTCGCGGGGCATGGCGGTGATGAAGTCGATGGTCTTAGGCCGCTTGTACTTCGCCAGTTTGCCTTCGCAGAAGGCGAGAATCTCGTCGGCAAAACGTTGATCGGCGGCGACGCCGTCGGCAGGCTCGATCACGGCTTTCACTTCTTCGCCCCAATCCGTATGCGGGATCCCGAAAACCGCGGCATCGGCCACTTTCGGGTGCGTGAGCAGAACCGACTCGATCTCGGCCGGGTAAATGTTCACGCCGCCCGAGATGATCATGTCGGCCTTACGGTCGCAGAGAAACAAGTAGCCTTCGCTGTTCAGGTAGCCGATGTCGCCGACCGTGAAGTACTGGCCGCGGCGATTCGCCGCCGTTTTCTTGTCGTCTTTGTGGTACTTGAAGTCGTTCGAGCCGAGCAGCATGAACACCGTGCCCGGCTTGTCGACCGCCATCTCGTTGCCGTCGTCGTCGAAGATCTTGATGTCCGAGCTCGGCCAGGCTTTGCCGACCGTGCCGGGGAATCTCATCCACTCGGCCGGCGACACCAGCGTCCCGCCGCCTTCGCTTGCCGCGTAGTACTCGAAAATCGTCGGTCCCCACCACTCGATCATGCGGCGCTTGACGTCGACGGGGCAAGGCGCCGCGGCGTGAATCATCGCGCGGAGCGACGAGAGGTCGTACTTCTTTTTCGCGCTCTCGGGCAGCGAGAGCAGGCGGTGAAACTGCGTCGGGACCATGTGACTCGTCGTCACGTGATGCTTCTCGATCGCGACGAGGCAGTTTTCAGGCGTCCACTTGTCCATCAATACGACTTCGTGCCCGAAGTGGAGAGAGGACGCCGCGAACATGAGCACCGCGGTGTGGTAGAGCGGCGAGCCGCAGAGATGAACGTTGCCGCTCTCGGGCTGCACGCCGAACATGGCGAGGAACAAGGCATAGAGAGACCCCATCATGTCGGGATCGACGGGCGCCAAAGTGCGGCGCACGCCTTTCGGTCTACCGGTGGTTCCCGACGTGTAGTTCATCACCTGACCGGCAATGCGATCCTCCGGAAGATCGCCCGAGAGCCCGGCGGTCACCGTCGAGAGTGATGTGAAGCCTTCGATCTTGCCGACCGAGAGTCGCCCGCTCGGCGGCAACCTGGCTTCGTCGGCCGCGCCGCGACAGATCGCCGCGAACTGCTCGTGACCGATCAAGGCTTTCGCTTCGCAGTCCGCCAAGATGTAGCCGACTTCGCTCGCCACCAGGTGATGGTTGATCGGCACGAGGTAGAAGCCGGCCTGGAAGGTTGCGAGGTAGGCCTGAATCATCTCGACGCCGTTTGGGAGGCAGGTGGCCACCGCGTCGCCCGGCACGAGGCCCATCTTGCGGAGCGCTCGGGTGAGGCGGTTGGCCTCGCTCGCAAGCTCATGCGCGGTGAGAGATTTTCCGTCCAAGTCGGCAAGAATGCGTCGATTTGGCTCGCGCTCAGCCGTTTTCCAGAACCCGTACTCGGACATGTCGTCAGTATCCTCCGGGGGCGGACGCTAGAACATGTTCTCGCCTCAATCCAGTCGCGACGACGGACGAATTCGCTCCGCGCGGGCACGCCTTTGAACCGCTCGCTCTCTAGCTGAGTCTCGAAGCGAGAGACGCTGCACTGGAGGGCAGCGCAGGCGGTTCGAGCCGGCTGCCGCGCTCGCGGTCAACGCCGGCAACCACTCGCGGCACAACGATTTTCGCGGCCCGCGAACGCTCGAAGACTCGCTCTCAAACTGAGAGATCCTCTCTCTTAATACGCACTCGATGCGTCCCTCGCGACGTGAAGATGCGCGTTCTGCATGCCCGACGCCTTCGCGAGTAACGCGCGGAGTGAGCGCAAAGCCGCGTTCGCTAGAGCAACGCGCGCAGCGATGCGCAACGCAGCTGCGCTCTGCGCGTTGGCACTCCCGTTGCAGATTCCATCGCCCAGAACGCTCCACAAAGGGCGACCAATCAAAACGGAGAAGGAACAAAATGACGGCATTCGTAAATTTCTTGAAGGACGAGCAGGGCGCTTCGATGGCTGAGTACGCCCTCCTGTTGGCTCTCATCGCGGTTGCGACCATCGGCGCGCTGCAAGTGCTCCAGGGTCAGATCGTCGGCGTGTTCGAGCGCGCCGGTGACGCGATCGACACAGCGCTTCCCGCGTCCTGAACCAAGTCGAAAGATCTGTTGGCTCCTCAGAAGGACCCGCACCGAAAGGTGCGGGTCCTTTCTTTTTTCGCCCGCGGCGAACGCTCGCGCACACCGCGCGTCAACTCGACGTCATGCGCAAGGCGTTTCACGGGCCGTTCTCGATTCGAGAACTCGAGGGCGAGAATCCCGAAACGAGAGCTCTTTCCGAGACGTGGACGCCGCCTGACCGAGCTCGCAAGCAGGTTTTTCGCGCTTTTCGCCCTTGGCACTTCGATTGCAACCTTCAAGTCACAACCCGCGCCGGCAAACGGTTCGGGCAATACCCAACAAAGGTACGGAGAAAACAAAGAAATGAACGCATTCAAGAATCTTCTGAAAGACGAGCAGGGCGCTTCGATGGCGGAGTACGCGCTGCTTCTCGCGCTCATCGCGGTGGCCACGATTGGCGCGCTGCAGGTGCTGTCGGGCCAGATCGTCGGCGTGTTCGAGCGCGCCGGTGACGCGATCGATACGGCGCTTCCCGCTTCGTAATCGAGCTCCCAAGTACTGGCGGCTCCTCCAACGCCGCGGTCCCGTCGCCGAAGTCCCCTTCGGCGGCGGGCCGCGGCGTTTGACGTTGGGCTAGCGGTCGGTGAAATAGGGGCTTGCCCGCCGGTCAAACTTCTTTCGAGCGGCTGAGCCAGCTCGACCGTTCCTTCCTCCTTCTAGAGACAGAGAGCGCACACATGCATGTGGCCGCGCTCCAGATCTTGGAGCCGGGCTCTCTCGCCACGGCGGACGGCGTTCTCGATATCGAGCGCCTAACGGCCTACATCCAGTCGCGCCTCCATCTGATCCCGCGCTACCGCCAGCGGATCATCTCGACCCCTCTCGAAGGGCACCCGGTCTGGATCGACGACGCGACCTTCAACATCCGCTATCACGTCCGGCACACGGCGCTGCCACGGCCGGGTAGCGGCGAGCAGCTGAAAAGCCTGGTCGGTCGCCTCGTCTCGCAGCAGCTCGATCGCTCGAAGCCGCTTTGGGAGATGTGGATCATCGAAGGGCTGGAAAGCGGCCGCTTCGCGATCTTCTGCAAGACCCATCACTGCATGATCGACGGCATATCGGGTGTCGACATCATGAACGTCCTGATGGACACCGAGCCCCGCGACGGCATCTTCGATCCGGCGCCCTGGCAACCCCGCCCCGAGCCTTCGACTTTCGACTTGCTGCTCGGCGCCGTCGAGCAGCGAGTGCTTCTCCCTCGCGAGATTCTCGCAGGCTATGCGCGACGCCGTGGCGAGCTGGTCGAGAGGGCAACGGCACTGCTTCGAACTCTCGCAACGAGCTTTCAGTCGGCGACGCCGACGCCCATCAACGGCAGGATCGGGCCGCACCGCCGCTTCGCTCACGTTTCGCTCGCCATAGACGACGTGAAACGCGTAAAGAGAGCGTTGGGCGGAAGCCTGAACGACGTCGTTCTCGCCGTGGTCACCGGTGCTGTCCGGCGCTTGCTCGAGAGCCGTCGCTTTCATGTTCAGGGCCTCGCGTTCCGTGTGATGGCGCCGGTCAGCACGCGGAGCTCGGCCCAGAGGGGCAGTCTCGGCAATCGCATTTCGAGCTGGTTCGTCGAGTTGCCGATAGACGAGCGCGATCCGGCGCGCGCTCTGAGCAGGATCGCCGCTATAACGGCCCGGCTCAAAGAGACCAACGAAGCTCTCGGTGCCGAAGTGCTGACTCGGGTGAGCGAGTGGACGGGCGGGACTCTCCTCAACCTCGGCACCCAGCTCGCGAAAAACACGCTCACCTTCAACACCGTCGTCACCAACGTTCCCGGTCCCCAAGTCCCGCTCTACCTGCTAGGCGCAAGGATGGAAGAGGCCTATCCGGTGGTGCCGCTTTTCGTCGGACAAGGCATCGGCATTGCGCTCTTCAGCTACGACGGCCGTCTTTTTTGGGGAATCAACGCCGATTGGGACTTGATGCCCGATGTCGAGCGTTTCGCCGAGTACATCACCGACGCCTTCTGCGAGCTCGCGACTGCTGCCGGCCTCGATCTCTCTCCGGGCGCGAACGCGGGCGCCACGACGCGAGACAGAGCTCCGCTCCAAGGCGAGTCAGACCGGACAACGCGTTTCGCGGAAGACCGCGGAAATCGCTGACTTCATCGCTCGAGGGGTCGATAGCGAGCGCTGTGAGCCTGGCTCGCAGCGAGACAGGCCAAGGATGACGGATCGTCATTCTTGGCGTTTCGCATCGCAGACGACGCGCGGCACGATCCAGCACTTCGCAGAAAAAACGTGTTTGCCAAAGCGCTGGTCGTCGCTTCGCGCAAGTCGAATGCGAAGGCTCGCTGGCACTGCCGTTGCAAAGTCTCTTGCGACTCTGCCGCAAGGCGAAAAGGAAAACCGACAATGATCACGACTCTCAAGAAACTCGCTTCCGATGAGCAAGCTGCTTCGATGACCGAATACGCGCTCTTGCTCGCCCTGGTCTCCGTCGCCGTGATCGGCGCGCTCCAGCTTCTCGGCGCGAGCATCACCGGCGTGTTCACGACGGCCGGCACCGAGCTCGAGGCAGCGATCCCAGCCGAGTAATCGGCCCCAGATTTCCCGTCTCCTTTTCCCCCCTTTGTCGGACCGCTAGGCGGCCCGTGCCGAGACAAGGCACGAGGCCGCCCGGTCTGTTTCATTTTCTGCCACGCCCTCTGTCTCAGATTGGTATCCTGGAACTCTAGAGTTCCGGACAGGCAGGGGAAGATCATGCGAGCTTACGAGAAGGACCCGGAGCTGCGCGCCGAGTTCGCGCGGCTGCAGAGAGGATTCCTCGAAAGCGCTATCTCCGGCGTCGACGAGGTTTTGCAGATCATCGACGAAGCGGGCGAAGCCGCGCCGGCGGGCGAAGCCGGCAGGCGGCTGCGTACGATCGCGCACGGGCTTCGCGGCGCCGGCGGCTCCTACGGCTTCGACGCAGTGACGGGCACCGCAGGCGAGCTGGAAGAAGCGTTCCTAGCCGGCAAGCCCGCGCCCGCGCTTCGCGATGTGGCCATTGGCCTCGGTGCAGCAGTGCGGGCCGCAAGAAGTTCGGTCGAAGCGGCGGTCGAAGCACGCGTGACCGGGGACTGAGGCAGGCTGAGGCAAGCGAAGGCAAGCGAAGGCAAGCGAAGGATGGACGGCGTGATGCATCGAATACTCATCGTAGACGACGACCCGGATTTGAGGCAGCTCGTCGAGCTGCATCTCAGGAGCGAAGGCTTCGACGTTGCGACCGCCGCGACGGCCGCCGCTGCGATCGCCGCGACCAGCGAAAAGCCGCCGGCGACCGTCATTCTCGACCTCATGCTGCCGGATCGCTCGGGCAAAGAAGTGCTGGCCGAGCTCCACGAGCGCTACCCGAGCCTTCCCATCCTGATTCTCACTGCGCTTCGCGACGTGTCCGACGCGGTGGAGTGCATGCGTCTCGGCGCCTCGGACTACCTGCAAAAGCCTTTCGATCGAACCCGTCTCGTGACGTCGGTGAAAAACGCCGTCACTCAGGGCGCGCTCCGCCAACGGGTAGAAAACCTCGCCACCGAGCTCCGACGTCGCGAAGGGTTTGCGACCATCATCGGTACCTCGACCTCGATCCGAAGCGCCGTGCATCTTCTCGGTCGCGCAGCGACGAGTGACGTCACGGTTCTCCTGGAAGGCGAGAGCGGTACGGGCAAGGAAGTCGCGGCGCGTGCCATTCACGCCGAGAGCGTCCGCCATGACGGTCCCTTCATTGCGGTGAACTGCGGAGCGATTCCGGAAGGCTTGATCGAGAGCGAGCTCTTCGGTCACGAGCGTGGCTCATTCACTGGGGCTACGTCGGCTCGGCGGGGCAGCTTCGAGCAGTCCGACGGCGGGACGATTTTTCTCGATGAAATCGGCGAGCTTCGCTCCGACCTGCAAGTGCGGTTGCTGCGCGTGCTTCAGGAGAGAGCCGTGCAGCCCGTCGGTAGCACGGCGAGCCGTCCCATCGACGTCCGCGTGATTGCCGCCACCAATCGCGACCTTCGCGACGAGGTTGCGGCCGGGCGCTTCCGCGAAGACCTCTTCTACCGTTTGGCCGTGTTCCCCGTCCGGTTGCCCGCACTTTGCGAGCGCGGCTCCGACATTCTCTTGCTCGCGAACTACTTCGTCGAGCGCTACGCCAAGCGCAATCGCAAGAGCATCCAGAGCTTTTCGCCCGAAGCGCAGCGCGCCCTCGAGCGCTATCGCTGGCCCGGCAACGTTCGTGAGCTCGAGAACGTGATCGAACGCGCGATCATCCTGGAAGACGACTCGCGAATCAGCCTTGCGAGCCTACCGCCGGAAGTCTCGGCCGCGCTCGCCGGCAACGGCATCGGTATCGGGTCTTCGAGCTCGGCGGCGGCGCAAGACGGCACTCCGCAGCGCGAAGCAATCGTCCCGCTCGAGGAAGAAGAGCGCCGCATCATTCGGCGCGCGCTCGAGCTCAGCAACTGGAACATCCAGGAAGCGTCGCGGCGGCTTCGAATCGGTCGCGCGACGATCTATCGAAAAATCGAGCGCTACGGGCTCAACCGACCCGCGCACGCGCTCGCCTAAGCTACCTGTTCGTCAAAATGCTGCGGCCGTGAGCCAGACGATCATCACGATCGCCACTGCGCTCTTCACGACGAAGCCGAGCACGCGCCCGCGAAGCGCAGAGAAGCCGTGGGCGAGGGCACGGCCGCGATCATGACCTTCCGACGCCGCGGCGAGCGCGGCACCGCCGAAGGCTCCACCGAAAGCCCCAAACAGCGCGCCCACACCGAACAGTAACGGCGCACTAAGAATTCCGCCCGCGATGGCACCGCCAATGGCGCCGATCGTGATGCGGAGAGACGGCTTCTCGGCTCCCCCCGCACCGCGAGCCGTGGCGGCGAACTCGACCAGCTCGGCGGCCACCGCGAGCGCGAGCAGCCCGGCGAGAGTCCACCAGGTAACCCCCGTGAATCCCGTGAGCGCTCCGTAGGCGAGGCCCACTCCGAAAATCAGAAAAGTGCCGGGAAGGCCGAAGACGAGGCTTACGAGCGCGAGGCCGCAAAAGCCCAAGAGGGCCACCAGCCCGGCCCAGTGAGCGAGATCCGAGGCTACATCCACGGACTGACCCCTAGCCCCGAACCCCAAGAAAAGCCACGGAAAACGGGGCCTAAAAAATGTTGACTTATCGGTATAGATTTCTTATAGACTCGGGTATGCGGCTTTCCTCCCAAGAAGAGTACGGGCTCCGTTGTCTGCTCCGCCTGGCGCGGAGCGAGGCCGGTGACCCGGTCAGCATTCAAGAGATAGCAGACGGCGAGGGCATGACCTCGGAATACGTCGCCAAGCTCATGCGCGTGCTCCGCGAGGGCAATCTCGTTCGGAGCACCCGCGGTGCAGGCGGCGGCTATCGACTGGTAAGACCCGCCGGCGACATCACGATTTGGGAGACGCTCGAAGTCCTGGGCGGCGACTTTTTCTCCGACTCGTTTTGCGAGTCCCACCCCGGTCAGCTCCGCGACTGTATCCACAACTCCGACTGCTCGATCCGTGCGCTCTGGCGCGGCATCAACTCCATGCTCGAGAAAGCACTATCGGGCGTCACGCTCGCCGACTTGATGCGCGGCAGCGAGAAGCTCTTCGGCTGGCTCGCTCGCGCCAATTTGGACGACTCGGCTGCAGGCACGGCGCGCGACTATCAAGTGTTCAGCCCAGCGCGCACACGATCCGGCGCCGGTGGGTCACAAGAATAGGTGAGGGCGTAGAACATGGCCGAATCTACAGAAGCATCGCGCCTCGTCGAAGAACGCTCCGAGTACAAGTGGGGCTTCGTCACCGACATCGAGTCGGACGTCGCACCTCCGGGGCTCAGCGAAGACGTGATCCGTCTCATCTCGCACAAGAAGGAAGAGCCGGAGTTCATGCTCGAGTGGCGTCTCAAGGCCTTTCGCGCCTGGACTCGCATGGCGGCAGACGCCGGTGAGCCGCGTTGGGCGAAAGTGGAATTCCCGCCCATCGACTACCAGGCGCTGAGCTACTACTCGGCGCCAAAGTCGAAGACGCTGAAGAAGAGCCTCGACGAGGTCGACCCCGAGCTGCTCGCGACCTTCGAGAAGCTCGGCATCCCGCTGAACGAGAGAAAGATTCTCGCCGGCGTCGCGGTGGACGCGGTGTTCGACAGCGTGTCGGTGGCCACCACGTTCAAGGGCAAGCTCGCCGAAGTGGGCGTCATCTTCTGCTCGTTTTCCGAGGCGGTGCGCGAGCATCCCGAGCTGGTGAAGAAGTACCTCGGCACCGTGGTGCCGGTGAACGACAATTTCTACGCTGCACTCAACTCGGCAGTCTTTACCGACGGCTCGTTTTGCTACGTTCCGAAGGGCGTTCACTGCCCGATGGAGCTCTCCACTTACTTCCGCATCAACCAGGCCAACACGGGGCAGTTCGAGCGAACGCTGATCGTCGCCGAAGAAGGCGCCCACGTGAGCTACTTGGAAGGCTGCACCGCGCCGATGCGCGACGAGAATCAGCTTCACGCCGCCGTCGTCGAGCTCATCGCGATGGAAGGCGCGACGATCAAGTACTCGACCGTCCAAAACTGGTACCCGGGCGACAAGAACGGAAAGGGCGGCATCTACAACTTCGTCACCAAGCGCGGCCGCTGCGCGGGGCGGGCGTCGAAGATCTCTTGGACTCAAGTCGAGACGGGCTCTGCGATCACGTGGAAGTACCCGAGCGTCATTCTGCAAGGCGACGACTCGGTCGGCGAGTTCTACTCGGTGGCGGTGACCAACAACCGTCAACAGGCGGATACCGGCACCAAGATGGTGCACCTCGGGAAGAACACGAAGAGCACCATCGTGTCGAAGGGCATCTCGGCCGGTCATTCGAGCAACGCCTACCGTGGGCTCGTTCAGATTGGCCCGAACGCCGCGGAGGCGCGGAACCATTCGCAGTGCGACTCGTTGCTGCTCGGCGACCGGAGCGCGGCTCACACTTTCCCCTACATCGACGTTCGTAACGCGACCGGCCAGGTGGAGCACGAAGCGTCCACGTCGCGCATCGGCGAAGACCAGATCTTTTACTGCCGCCAGCGCGGTCTCTCCCAGGAAGACGCGGTGAACATGATCGTCAACGGATTCTGCAAGCAGGTGTTCCGCGAGCTGCCGATGGAGTTCGCCGTCGAAGCGCAAAAACTTCTCGGCGTCACTCTCGAAGGAGCGGTGGGCTGATGGCGAAAGATCTGATGCTGGAAGTCTGCGATCTCCACGCCGAGGTCGCCGGCAAGCAAATTCTGAACGGGCTGAGCCTCGAGCTGCCCGTCGGTGAAGTGCATGCCGTCATGGGCCCGAACGGCTCGGGAAAGAGCACGCTCGCTGCGGTGCTAACCGGTCGCGACCACTTCACGGTTACGAAGGGCAGCGTCCGCTACCAAGGCCAGGACCTCCTCGCGATGGAGCCCGAGCTACGAGCGCGGGCCGGCGTCTTCCTCTCGTTCCAGTATCCGATCGAGATCCCGGGCATCTCGACCGCCTATTTTTTGAAAGCTGCGGTGAACGCGGTCCGTAAGCACCGAGGTCAAGAAGAGCTCGACGCCATCGATTTCCTGAAGATCGCGCGCGAGAAGGCGAAGCTCGTCGCCATGGACGAGTCTTTTCTCAATCGCTCGCTCAACGAAGGCTTCTCGGGCGGCGAGAAGAAGCGAAACGAGATCTTCCAGATGCTGATGCTCGAGCCCACCTTGATCGTTCTCGACGAGACCGACTCGGGCCTCGACGTGGACGCGCTCCGGACAGTCGCCGACGGCGTCAACGCGCTCCGCTCGGCCGGACGCTCGATGCTCGTGATCACGCACTACCAGCGGCTGCTCAACTACATCGTCCCGGATCGCACCCACGTGCTGGCTGCCGGCAAGATTGCCCGCTCGGGCGGCCCCGAGCTCGCGCTCGAGGTCGAAGAGAAAGGCTACAAGTCGATCGCGGAGCGCGCGGCTTGAGCGTGCAAGAGCGAGAGAGAGCGCGAAGGTGGCGATGAGCACTCTGGCGGAAGCGAAAGCGGGTTACGTCGCAGCGTTCGAGCGGCGCGTTCGCCCAGGTGCCGGAAGCTCCGCGACTGCGGGCGCCAAGCCGGCACCCAAGTGGCTCGAAGATGCTCGCCGCGAGGCCATCGTCGCCTTCGACAAGGTCGGCTTTCCCGGCCCGAAGAACGAAGACTGGAAGTACACCGGCGTTACGCCGATCGTCTCCGAGCCGTTTTACGCAGCACTAGGCGAAGCGCGTCCGGCTTACGCTAGCTCGCGCGTCGCGGCGCTCGTCGGAACGCTCGCGATCCCGGCGGGAGAGCCGGCGCTCGTTTTTGTGAATGGCTCGTACGCGGCCGCCTTCTCGAGCGTCGACGCTACGGACGTCGCCAGCGGATTTACGGTCCGAAGCCTCGCGGCGGATCTGAGTGCGACGGACTCGATCGCAGCCTCGCGGCTCGGCCGAAAGCTCGACGCGAGCGCTCACGGCTTTCTCGCCCTCAACACGGCGTTCGCGGACGACGGTGCCGTCGTCCGAATCAGCGAGGGCAGAGTAGCAGACAAGCCTCTGCACTTGGTCTACGTCGGCGTCGCTACTGGCAAGCCCGCGCTCGCGCACTTACGTAGCGTGATCGTCGCCGAGCCCGGCAGCGCTGCGACCATCGTCGAGCACTACGTGGGCGAGCCAGGCGTGTATTTGACGAACACCGCGATCGAGATCGCGCTCGCGCGGAGTGCGACGCTCCGTCACGTGAAGATCCAAGACGAAGCCGAGACCGCCTATCACGTGGCGAGGCTCGAAGCCGAAGTCGCGGAGCAAGCGTCGCTCGCGTCGCACGTGGTGACCATAGGCGGCGCTCTCTCACGAAGCGAGATCTACGTGCGGCTCGTCGGCCGGAACGCCGAGTGCCGCCTCGACGGGCTCTACGCTTTGAGCGGCGAACGGCACGCCGATCATCATACGGTGGTGGATCACGTGGTCGCAGAGACCAAGAGCTTCGAAAACTACAAGGGCGTGCTCGACGGCAGCTCTCGCGGCGTGTTCACGGGCCGCGTGATGGTCCGACGCGACTCGCAGAAGGTCGAGGCGCGGCAGCAGAACAAGAATCTGTTGCTGAGCGAAGGCGCAGTCGTCGAGACGCGGCCTCAGCTCGAGATCTATGCCGACGACGTCCAGTGCAGCCATGGCGCCGCCATCGGGCGCTTGGACGAGAGCGCGCTCTTCTATCTCCGCCAGCGCGGGCTCGACATGGACGCCGCGCGCGGGCTTCTGACCTGGGCTTTCGCGAGCGAGATCCTCGACCGGCTTCCGGGCGAGGCGCTGAGACAGACGGTGACCGAGCGTGTGCGTTTCGTCGCACTCGAGAGGGCGGGGAAGTAACGCGGTGAATCGACACGCTGACAACCTTGCACGCACTACGGCCGAGTCGAGGCGCTCGCGCTTCGATGTAGAAGGCGTACGTGCCGACTTCCCGATCTTGAATCAGGAAGTCCACGGTAGGCCGCTCGTCTACTTGGACAACGCGGCCACGTCTCAGAAGCCGCGTCGCGTGATCAACACCATCGCGCGCTACTACGAGAGCGACAACGCCAACGTGCACCGCGGTGTTCACACCCTGGCCAGCCGGGCGACGTTCGCCTACGAGCGAGCGCGCGGCAAGGTTCACACGTTCCTGAACGCGCCCGACATGCACCAGATCATCTTCACGCGCGGCACCACTGAGAGCGTGAACCTGGTCGCGCAGAGCCACGGACGCAGCACGCTCAAAGCCGGCGACGAGATCCTCGTCACGGAGATGGAGCACCACTCGAACATCGTTCCGTGGCAGCTCCTAGCCGAACAAACCGGTGCCAAAGTCGTGGTGGCCCCCGTCACCGACGCCGGCGAGCTCGACATGGATGCATTCGAGCGAAAGCTCACGGCAAAAACGAAGATCGTCGCCGTGGTCCACGTCTCGAACGCTCTCGGCACCATCAATCCCGTGAAAGAGATCACCCGCCTCGCGCACGGAGTCGGCGCTGTGGTGGTCATCGACGGTGCTCAGGCGACACCGCACTTGAAGGTGGACGTCCAAGACATCGACTGCGACTTCTACGCGTTCTCCGCTCACAAGGTGTACGGGCCTACCGGGATCGGCGTGCTCTACGGCAAGAAGGCGCTGCTCGAGAAAATGCCGCCCTGGCAGGGCGGCGGTGAGATGATTCTCTCCGTCAGCTTCGAGAAGACGACCTTCAACGAGCTGCCGTACAGGTTCGAGGCCGGCACGCCACCCATCGCCGGCGCCATCGGCCTCGGCGAAGCGCTCGACTACATCTCGGGGTTCCGCCATGAGGACGTCGTCGAGCACGAGCAGGATCTTCTAGCTTACGGCGAAGCCGCGCTTCTCAGCGTGCCGAAGCTTCGCATCGTCGGCACGGCCAAAGAGAAAACCGGCTTGCACTCTTTCGTCATCGACGGCGTGCACCCTCACGACATCGGCACCATCTTGGACCACGAAGGCATCGCAATTCGCACCGGGCATCACTGCGCCCAGCCCATCATGACGCGCTTCGGATTGCCGGCGACGGCGCGGGCATCGTTCGCCATCTACAATACGCGGGACGACATCGACCGCTTGGTCGAAGGTCTCGCGGCCGTCCGAAAGATGATGGGGTAGGAAAGGCCGTGACGGGCAACTCAGATCTGCGCGAGCTCTACCAAGAGGTCATCCTCGACCACAGCAAGCGCCCGCGAAACTTCGGCCGCTTGGAGGGTGCGACCCATCACGCCGACGGCGACAATCCTCTTTGCGGCGATCGCATTCATCTCGAGCTCGAGATGGCGGGCGACCGCGTGAAGGACGTCCGCTTCGAAGGCCAAGGCTGTGCAATCTCTACCGCGTCGGCGTCTTTGATGACCGAGGCCTTGAAAGGTCTCACGCGCGGCGAAGCCGATGCATTGTTCCACAAGATGCACGAGACCTGCACGGGCCAACCGGATGTGAAAGCCGTCGCGACGCCGGCCGACGCCGACGTAGACATCGGCAAGCTCGCCGTCTTCGAAGGCGTGCGCCAGTACCCGCTCCGCGTAAAGTGCGCGACGCTGGCCTGGCACACGCTCCGAAACGCGCTTGCCGGCGCGCACGTGCCGGCCAAGACCGAGTAGCCGAGGGAGACAGACCATGAGTGAAATTGAAAAGGCCCCGGAAGCTCCCGCAGTAGAAGCGCCAGCGAGCCTCGAAACCGAAGTCATCGAGGCCATGCGTACGGTCTACGACCCCGAGATCCCTGTGAACATCTACGACTTGGGCCTGATCTACGACATGCAGATCAGCGAAGGCGGCGTCGTGAAGGTGAAGATGACGCTCACCGCCCCGGCATGCCCCGTAGCCGGCGAAATGCCCGGCATGGTCGCGCGCTCCATCCGCACGGTGGAAGGCGTCACCGATTGCGACGTCGAGCTAGTCTGGGAGCCCCCCTGGAACCCCGACATGATGGCCGAGTCCGCCCGGCTGACTCTCAATATGTAAGGGGACTGGCGCGATTTTTCTGTCCCCGGAAAATTCGTGCCTGTCCCCTTTTCATCTTCGCGCCCTTTTATTCTTCCGCGTCTCCGCGTATCTTCGCGCCTCGTTACGGTGGGCGTAGCTCAGCTGGTAGAGCCCCGGATTGTGGTTCCGGCCGTCGCGGGTTCAAATCCCGTCGCTCACCCCACTTTCGCTCCGCCGTTCCTTAGGAACAGGCGGAACTTGCGTGCACCGAGCCTCCTTATATAAGCGGGCTCGCACCACCCGGTGCGCAAATGGTTGATCGCGGTTGGCGGTACTAAATGTACCGACCACGCCGCCGATCTTAAGGGAGTATAGCTCAGCTGGTAGAGCAGCTGACTCTTAATCAGCGGGTCCCAGGTTCGATCCCTGGTGCTCCCACCATTTTTTCAATGACTTAGGCACGTCGGCCTCGAGGCGACATGAACGACGTTGTCGGACTATGAGGAAACAGCGCGAGAAATGCCGATTCGCTCGATTTGCGTTAGGGCGGTCGAGATGACTGCTAGTTCGCGATGTGCCGTTTCCACGCGATCTTGATTGTCGCAATCGTTCTCACGGGCTGCGTCGGCCCCGCGCAGGCGGCTTTGGGCGACTGCTCGCAACCTGTCAGCGCGCAATCGACACCCGCAGCCAGCGACTGCCTGTTCATCTTGAGGGTGGCCGTAGGCCTCGAAACTTGTTCGCCGGAATGCATTTGCGCGCCCGCCGGGGCGTTACCGGTCGCTGCCACTGACGCGCTGGTCTGCTTGCGCAAGGCCGTGGGACTGCCGGTCACCCTGCTGTGTCCATGCGGCAGCACCGCGAACTGCACTGACGACGGTAACTGCGCCAACGACGACTGCGTATGCAGCGACTGCGACGACGACCTGTTCTGCAGCGACCCCGCTCAATGCGGGGACGACGGCACCTGTCGACCCTTCCAAGAGGGGTGCGTCTGCGCTGACTGCATTGCGCATCCCGAATGCCTCGATAACTGAGCGTTTCTTCATAGTCTTGGTCTTGTCGAGCGGATGCGTCTCGCTCATCTCAGGAACTCCTCCATGCGCATCATGCGGAGATGACGGCGGCCCTACGCTTCCACGGCGAACAGGTGCCAGCGATCGGGAACACCTTTGAGCTCGTGCTCGCCGCGATCCCTGAAGTGGAGGTCGGAGCCGACGACGAGATCCTTCACCGTCCGCGAGACCAGCACCTCGCCCGCACCGGCCATCGCCGCCACGCGGGCGCCGATGTGAACCGCGAGACCGCTGAGACCGTCGGCCCTCTTTTCGCACTCCCCGGTGTGGACGCCGGCGCGGATGTCAAGCGCGAACGGACGCAACGCCTCCGTGGCGGACACGGCGCATTGAACGGCCCGGGCAGGTCCGTCGAAGGTGGCGAGAAAGCCGTCGCCGCTGCGATTGACCTCGGTGCCGCGGTAGCGGGCGAGCTGGCGGCGCATGATCGTATCGTGGCGCTCGAGGAGCTCTTTCCAGCGGCGATCGCCAATCTCCGCGGCGCGGGTCGTCGATCCGACGATGTCGGTGAAGAGCACCGTGGTGAGGATCCGCTCCGAATCCGGCGTGTGACGCGCGCCGGTGAGGAATTCTTCGATCACGTCCAGCATGTGCGGCGTGTCACCGCTCATGAAGGGGACGTGGATGTTGCCCGGCAGCTCGACGAAGCGCGAGCCGGGAATCATGTCGGCGAGCATGCGTCCGCCCTGCACCGGAATTACCATGTCATCCGTGCGATGGAGGACGAGCGTCGGCACGCGCACCGACGCGAGGATCGGTCGTGTGTCGATCGCGCCGAAAGACTTCCACAGTGAGAGCGCCATGCCCGGGCTCGCGCAGCTTCGTAGCAACCGCGCCCATAGTGCGACCATTGCGGGGTCGGCTCCCGCGCCGGGTATGAAGAGGTCGAGGAGCGCCCCTTTTCCCCAATTGCGCGTGATGTCGTCCTCGCACTCTCGCATCAGCTGCGGTGTCCAGCCCCACTCGCAACCAGGCGCGGCGGTGAAGCGTGGCGCGGTTCCATAGAGGACCAACGCGTGGGTACGCTCGGGATACGTGGCCGCGAACAGCACGCTCATCGGCCCCCCTTCGGAGATGCCGCAGAGCGCAGCGCGCTCCGATCCTGCGGCATCCATCACCGCGCGGAGGTCGTCCATGCGCTCGTCGATCGAAGGCGGGCCCGCCACTGGATCGGAAAGCCCGGTGCCGCGCTTGTCCCACAGAATCACGCGCGCGAACGACGCGAGGCGCTCGAACGCCTCGACGAATGCGAGGTTCTCCCACGCGAGCTCGACGTTCGAGACCCAACCGGGCGTGTACACGACGTCGATGTCGCCCTCACCGAACACCTGGTAGGCGATGTGCACGTCGCCCGAGCGAGCGTACTGGGTTTCCGGCTGCTTCACGTCTTCACCTCCACGATCGCGTCCACTGGTCCGAAAGATAGGAACCATCGGCGTACGATTTCAAGAGCGTGAGACGACGTGGCCCGTCGCTGACGTACGTCGGGGATCGGCGTTGGCGGCTAGCCATTTCTAGCACTGTTGTCGCGAAGTCCGATGAGAACGCTAGCAGGCGTTTCAAGAACGGGGCTGAAATTGCCTGTCAGCGCGCGGGCTCCGATCGGCGGGCCGCCTGGCTTCGTCGGTAGACACCGAACAATGTTGCGATCAAGGCGTCGTGGGGCGTATAGATCACGAAGAACGACGGCCGCCGCCGTGGTTGGGAGGCGGCATGCGGTACGGCGAAATGAAATTCCTGAGATTCCTATGGCTGCTCCTGGTCCTTGTCATCGCGCCGCGTGAAGCGGCCGCGGGCGGATCCGTTCTCCACCTCGATCCGAGCTTTGGTAGCGGCGGGATCGCGACGACGTCCGCGAGTGGCGGAAAAGCAGTCGCCCGCCAGAGCGACGGTAGGTTCGTCGTGGGAGGTACGAGCGGAGAAGATTGCGTGCTCCACCGCTTCGACCAGCAAGGCCTGCTCGATCCGAGCTTCGGCAGCGGTGGTACGGTGACGCTCGACATGAGCGGCGGCGAAGATGTTCTATGGGCGGTTGCGATCCAGCCAGACGGTAAGATCCTTGCCGTAGGAGAGTCCGCTGTTCTCGGCTGGCCAACGCTCGCGGTGGCGCGCGTCGATCCGAACGGCGCGCTCGATCCTACGTTCGGGACCGGGGGCATCGTGCTCAGCGTGCGCATGAAGCCCTACGATGTCGCGATTCGATCCGACGGTACGATCGTTCTCGCTGGTTACACCGCTGTGCCGCTCGCAAGCGGCGGTTCACGATCGGCGATCTCGCTCGCGCGACTCACTGCGAGCGGAAGCCTGGATCCCACCTTCGGCGACGGCGGTGCTGTAGAGATACTCGCCGCTCAGGGCCGCCAACTCTGGGGCCTCGCGCTTCAAAGCGACGGCAAGATCGTCGCGGCGGGGGAGGATGGTGATTCCGTCGGCGTCAAGGGTTTTCTAGTCGTTCGTTTCGAGAGCGATGGATCGCTGGATACGACGTTCGGCAACGACGGCAGCACCGTCACGCAGCTTAGTCTCCACCAGGACACGGCCTACGATGTAGTGATTCAATCGGACGGGAAGATCGTTCTCGGCGGCATCTGGTATCCAGGTGCTCGAAGCGGCTTCGGCCTGGCTCGCTATCTACCGAACGGCACGCTCGATCCTACATTCGGTGATGGCGGGCTCGTGCGCATGGACTTCGTGGGGGGCAACAAGCCGGCGTCGACTCTCGGCGGTGGCGGCTACGGCCGTGCGCTCGCCCTCATGCCTGACGACCGCATTGTCTTGGCCGGGGATTTCGCGGTCGCTCGTTTCCTCCCTGACGGGAGCCGCGACCCGAGCTTCGGCGGCGGCTCGATCGGTATCCTACTAGCCGGTTCCGCGATACCGGTGCACCACGGCGTGCTCGTCGAGCCGGACGGGAAAGTCGTCACGGTCGGAGATGTTGTTGATGGCTCAGGCGGCGCGATTCTTGCGCGCTACGCGCCTTGCGAGTGCGGTCCTTGCGAAGCGTGTGATGAAACACTTGGCTGTGTCGTCGCCCCGCAACCAAGCTGTCGCTGGGCTGCCACCACGTCGATCGATCTACGCGATGACAGCGATCCTTCGCGAGACTCGGTTTCGTGGAAATGGTCCCGCGGCCAAGAGACACCAGCCAACGCTCTCGGCTGGCCGTACGAGACCACCGACTTCGCGTTCTGCGTCTACGACGAGTCTTTCGTCAACCCGACCGTCGTGTTTAGCGCCACGCTTCCTGCCGGCCTTGAGTGTGGAGACGATCGTTGCTGGCGCCTGGGCGGTGGCGGCACCCAGGCTCGTTACAGCGACAATTACGAGAGCATCGGCGGGATCCGTAGCGCACGAGTCAAGACCGGCTTGCTTACGAAGGCCTCCGCGTCCGTGCGTGGGAAGGGCGCAGCACTCGGCCTGTCGTCGCTACCCTCCGGCCTGCAGACTCGCGTGCAGCTGCAGGCCGAGAACGGCGAGTGCTGGGAAGCGGTTTATTATGCAGACACGGTGCTCTTGAACGGCGACGGACGGTTCCGCGCTTCCGACTAGCGGACGCCGCTCTGTCCGAACCGCTCATCGCGCCGCCGCCGCACAAACCCCGATCACATCCTGCGGCGGCACCTGGTCGGGCGACCTCGTGTTGGTCGGAGACCTCGATTGTAGCGGAGACCTCACCCCGGCGATTTCGCTCGAGGATGGCGCGCAGCTGGATCTCGCGGGGTTCACGCTGACCGGTGGTGAGTCGACGGGTGTCACCTGCTTGGGCGACTGCACGATCGTCGGTGGTGGTGGAACGATCACGGGCGCGCAGCTCGCCGGTGTCGCGGCGGCGTTCGCGGACGTCGTCGTGTCCGATGTCTCGATTTCCGGCAACGGGGACAGCGGAATCGCGGCTTGGCTGAAAGGCGAGGTCACGGCTACGAATGTCACCACGAACGATAACGGGTGGGGCGGCAACGGCGGCGGCGGAATCGAAGCCCGCGTCTTGGTCGCAACCGGCTGCACGGCCACTGGTAACTATCGATCAGGGTTCTACGGCGAGAAGGACGTGACGGTTTCCGGATCGACCTCGTCGGGAAATCGTCGCGGTGTCTACGGCCATCGACGGATCGTCGTCAACAATTCGACCGTGACAAACAACGAGCACGGAATCTACGCGTACAAGCGCGTTGAAATCGCGGGCTCGGTCGTGACCGACAATCCGAGCGGTGGCGCGTGGTCGGATCGGAAGCTGGTGATCTCGAGCTCCACCTTCTCCGACAACTCGAGCGATCCGTATTGCCTCACCGTTCCCGGCTGGCTCTGTGCAGACATCGTGTCTCTCCGTCGGCCGCTCGTGAACGTGGTCTCGTGCGAGACGAGCGCATCCTTCAACTATCGCGACGACAGCATCGGTACCTGGGGCGTCTGCGCCAACGATTGAAACGGAGCACACCGACGCGCAAGCCTAAGCCCCGACGAGTTTCGAAGGCCCGTCAGGATTTCACGACGATCCTCAACCGACGCTAATCACATCAAGCTCCGCATCCTTCGCCCGCAGCCGACCGACCAGCACCCTCGTGATGGTCTCGTAGAACCGACGCCCCGCCTCGCGATGCCCGTCGACGAAAGCATCGAGCGCGGTCTTCTCGATCCAGGCCACGCGCGTGTCCTGCACGGCAAAGACCGTGGCCGACACCGGCTGGCCGTCGAAGAGCGAGTACTCGCCGAAGATGTCGCCGGCGCCGAGAGTCGCGAGCTTCACCTCGCTCACGCGCCTCGCACGTTTGGGAAGCTTCACGCTGACCGATCCCTTTAGAAGGATGAACAGGCGCGAATTGGCCTGTCCTTCGTCGAGCAACGATAGACCCGCGGGCACGTCCTCCACGCGGAAGCTGTCGATCAGAGCTTCGCGCGCTGCACTCTCGACTTCGTGCAGCAGGCGGTGTCCCGCGAGGCGCAGGCGGTCTTCTTCTTGTTCGGGCTCGGCATGGTCGCTCATTGATCAACTCCGGGTCTGTCAGCCGAGCTCGCCGAGCGCGTCTCGCATGTTCCGATGAAAGTGCGCAATCAGCGCCTCGAACTCTCCAAACGTGAACACGTCGTTCGCCCCGCTTCCGATGCTGCGCTGAATCGATAGGACCAGCGCCAAGTCTTCCGCACCGCCGGTATCATTGACGAAAGCCGCGTCGCGTTTCGCATCCTCGGCGCTGGTACCGCTGCCGCGGTTGGCGAGCGTGTACATGACCATGCGCGTGCGATCGACGGCGAGCGGCTCGAGGATCACGATGTTGGTGTGGTGGGAGAGCACGGTGACGAGCACATTCGGGAACAGGTGGTAGACGTAGGTGAGAAGGCCGTCCACGCGACGCTCAGCGGGTGGCAAGTCGGCGAGCTTCTCGATTCGACGAAACGGAAACGTGATGCGAGCGTTGCGGCCGCAGCGCTCGATGACGTTCAAGTTGTCGTAGCCGTAAGGATAGAAAGTTTTCGGGTGAGCGGGTCGGATATGGTAGCCCTCGAGAAAGCCTTCGAGGTAGACCTTCCAGTTCACATCGACCTCGCCGCTCCGCGCGGTGAGTAGCTCTTGGCCCGGCGCGACGAGATCCGGCATGCCGTTCCACGGGGCCACCGATTTTTCACCAACCGGCGTGCTCGCCGCATCCTGCGTGACGAACACGAGCCCCAACTGCTCGTCCGCACGCACCGGCACGAGGCCGTGAGCCTTCATGTCGAGACCCGGAAAGCCATCGGCGTGGGGGATACTCTTCAAGCTGCCGTCGAGCCGATAGCTCCAGCCGTGGTAGGGGCAGACGAAGACGCTCGAGCAGCCCGATCCGTCGGCGAGAGGCGTCCCTCGGTGACGACAAGCGTTGCGAAACGCGCGGACGCGCCCGTCGTCTCCGCGAACGACGAGCAAGGGCGTGCCCGCAGCTACCCTCGCGACGTAAGATCCGTTCTCCGGCAGTGCTGCCGACGGGCAGAATGCCGTCGGCGTCTTTCGCAACACCGTCTCGAGCTCGCGGTGCAAGCGATCAGGTGATCGATAGTTTGCGACCGGTTCGCGCCAGACCTCGTCGCTCCGGTCGGTGGTCCCGTCGCGCACGTGGGCAAGTACGCGGGCGGCGACTTCCTGGTCGTTCATGAGACCCGGCATGCCGTGATCTTACCCCTCAATGCCCGAGGACTTCGACCTTCACCGGCGCCACACCCGCACCGACCATGTCGAGCTTCCGGGCGGCGGCGTAGGAGACGTCGATCAGACGCCCGCCGCTGTAGGGGCCGCGGTCGTTGATCCGCACTACTACCTGGCGTCCGTTGTTGCGGTTGGTCACGCGAACTCGCGTGCCGAAGGCGAGCTTCCGATGCGCGGCCGTCAGAGCGTGCATGTCGAAGAGCTCGCCCGACGCCGTCTTTCGACCGTGGAACGCCTCGGCGTAGTAGCTCGCCTCGCCCTTCTGGGTCGCGAGCACCTCGCCGCCGCGGGAGTCGCCGCTGCCCGACTTGAACAGCGAGCAGCCCGTGGCCAGCGTGCCCGAGAGCAGCACCCCGAGCGCGAGGACCGAGTATCGACGATGCACCGTGATCAGCACTGCACCCTTTGACTAGCCGAGCGACGCCCTCGTCGCCAACGCGTGCATCAGCCCTGCGCCGAAGCGATATTCTCCGTCTATGGCCGACGTCATCCTTCATCACTATTGGCTCTCACCTTACGCCGAGAAAATCCGCCGCGTCCTGGGCTTCAAAAAGCTCGCATGGAAGTCGGTGGAGATTCCCATAGTCGCGCCCAAGCCGGATCTCGTGGCGTTGACGGGCGGGTATCGAAAGACCCCGGTCTTGCAGATCGGCGCCGATGTCTACTGCGACACCGATTGCATCGCGCGCGTGATCGAGCGGGTGCAGCCCGAGCCGACTTTGTTCCCGGCGGGGTCGGAGTCGCTCGGTCTCATGCTCGGCGCCTGGCAATCGGAGCTCTTCTGGCTCGCCGTCCAGATGGCCGGAACGAGCGGCGACGTGTTCCCGGCGGGCTTCGTCGAGGATCGCAACAAGATGATTCCCGGCGGTCTCGACATCGAGAAGATGCTGAACGAGATTCCCGCAACGCGCGATCGCGTGCGAGCCAAGCTCACGATGCTTGGAACGTTACTGTCGGACGGCCGGTCCTATCTGCTCGGCCGCGAGGCGAGCCTCGCCGACTTCTCCGTGTTTCATCCTCTCTATGCGCTGAAGACTCTCGGCAAGACGGCCGAAGTCTTGAAGCCGCACGCGAAAGTGTCGGCATGGATCGAGAGAGTAGAGGCCTTCGGTCACGGCCGGATCACCAAGATCGAATCGTCCGAGGCGATCGCCATAGCGCGCGCAGCGACACCGGTGGCAACGACCAAGAAGGACGAGGGCGATCCGAACGGGCTCGTTCCGGGAACCCGCGTGCGAGTCGTGCACGAGAGCTTCGGAAACGACCCCGTGGTCGGGGAGCTAGTCTCGTCGTCGGCCATCGAGATCGCGATCCGTCGGAACGACGAGCGCGCGGGCGAGGTCGTCGTGCACTTTCCGCGCGAGCACTACCTAGTGCTGCCTGCATGAACACCGGCGACTACGACATCATCACCGTAGGCGGCGGCATTGGAGGTGCCACGCTCGCCAAGGTGATGGCCGAGGCCGGCTGTCGTGTGTTGGTCTTGGAGCGCGACACCGAGTTTCGCGATCGCGTCCGCGGCGAGGTGCTCGTTCCGTGGGGCTTCTTCGGCGTGGAGGGTTTCATATGACTACGCACCGCCACCTTGCTCTCGTTACCGGTGCCTCGAACGGCATCGGCCGCGACATCGCGACCGTGCTCGCACAAAGGAATCACGACCTTGTGTTGGTAGCCCGACGCGAGGCGGTGCTTCTAGACGTTGCGACGAAGCTCGAGAAGCAGCACGGCGTTGCCGCACACGTGATCAGCGCGGACTTGGCCGCGACGGATGCGGCCGACCGCCTCGTCGAGAAGCTGAGCGCTCGATCGCTAACGGTGGATGTGCTCGTCAACAACGCGGGCTACGGCCTCTACGGGAAGGTCATCGACACCAATGCCGACGCCGAGCTCGCGATGATCCAGCTGAACGTCGTAGCGCTGTACCGTCTCACGAAGCTGCTGGTGCCGGGCATGGTCGCCCGAAAGCGAGGCCGCATCATGAACGTCGCAAGCACCGCTGCCTTCTTCTCGGGTGCCTACATGGCCGTCTACTTCGCGACGAAAGCCTTCGTGCTCTCGCTCTCCGAAGCCCTCGACGAAGAGCTGGCCGGCAGCGGTGTCACCGTCACTTGCCTTTGCCCCGGTCCGACGGCGACGGCTTTCCGTGAAGTAGCAGGATCGACGAAGTCGAAAGCCGCCGAGCGTCCTCAGGAGCCTTCCATGCCGGTAGCAGAGGCCGGTGTGGACGCGATGTTGAACGGTGTTCGCCTCTACATTCCCGGCGCCAAGAATCGTTTCGAGACGTCGATGGCGCGCCTTCTTCCGCGCCGCATGATGGCGGGCATCGTCGGGCGTGCCCAGGGTGGAGATTCTCACTCATGACGACGGAGACCGGGGGCGTTCGCCGCAACATTTGGCTCGCGGTCTTGGGCTGGCTCGCCGTGCTCGCCGCGGTGGTGATCGTGCTCGAGAGGCGGAATCCGATAGACGCGCCTCTGCCGTCTGCTCCCCCGGTTGCCGACGTGACCGCGCCGAAGGCGAGCGTAGTTCCGGAGCGGGACACTGCGCCGCGCGCGCCACGAGCGTCAGCGGAAGAGCCCGTGCCTTACATCGAAAATCTCGTCTGGGGCGACATCGATCTTCGAGAGGCTCAGGCTGTGATGCCCGACAACATCTACTGGCAGCTCGGTGCACCGACCAGTGATCCCGAAGTGCTGGCGGCGCGTAAAGAAGAGAAGAAGCGACGCAACGAGGAGTACGGGCTCGTGCTCTCAGGCGACGCCAACGCAGAGCAGGTCGGCGCCTACTACGACTATCGGGAGCACATCTCCACGGATTTCCTGGAATTCGCCGAGTGGATGAAGAACCGCTACGCCGGCAAGGTCCACGAGGAGCTAGAGGGCATGCTCGATCTCTCGATCAAGCTTCACAAGGCGCGGCTCGCACAGATTCCGAAAGACCGCCAGGACGCGATTCAGCGAAGCGGCGAGCGCGAGAAGATTCGCGAAGACTGGCGGAGAGAGCAGGCCGAGTTCAATCCGCCGCGAGAATGAAATAGCCGCGCCTCAGGCGCCCGGCTTGGCCACGGGTGGCGCGGGCAACCCTCGACAATAGGTCGATCCCGCCGCAGCGCGCTCTCGCGCCATTCTGCCTTCTTGGTCCACGAGCGACGGGTCGGCGCCTTTCTCTACCAGCAGCTTTGCGATCTCGTCGAACCCTTTGTTGCAGGCGCCGATCAGCGGCGTGTCCTTGAAGCGGTCCGCTAGATTGACATCGGCGCCGGCGGCGATGAGCCGCTCTACCGTCGCCTTGTTGCCGCCGAGCACGGCATGAAGGAGAGGCGTTTGTTGCTGCTCGTCTTTTCGATCGACGACCGCCCCTTGCTCGAGGAGATACGACACCATCTCCACCTGGCCGTTGCCGGCGGCGTAGCCGAGCGCGGTGATGCCGCGTACGTCGGGTGCGTCGATCGGGAGGTTACGCGCTTTGAGAAATTTCACCATCTCGAGATTTCGTGCGTCTCGCGCTGCGAGCAGCAGTGCATCGCGTGCGAAGCCGTCTTTTGCGCGAGGATCGACGCCTTTCTCGAGGCAAAGCTTCAGCATCGGGAGATCGCCGCGGCGGGAGGCGTCGAGGTAGCGATCTTCGAGTGTGAAAGGGCGGGGTTTTAGCGGCTCGGCTCGCGGTACGATTGGCCCGCTCGGTAGCGGCGTGCTCTTTGCTTGGTCGGCAGCACGCGCATCGGTAGCCGCAACGAGCAGCGTGAGCGTCGCCACCATCACGCTAACGATGGCGCGTCCCGAAGTCGTGAAAAGCTTCATGCGGTTAGAGCGGAGCAAGAACTAAGCAAGACCCGAGACGCCGGGGCCCTTTGCGGGCTCCGGCGTCTCGGTCGTGAGAATCAGAGCGCAGCGGAGATGAGCGTGTTTACGATCGACATCCCCGGATCTTCGTTGTTGTAGTAATTCTCCTTCTCGACGATGCGGCTCTGGGTGCCGCTGTTCACCCACTGGTCGAAGAAGGTCTCGAAGGGCTTGAAGCCGGACGTGCACTTCCAGCTCTGCCAAGGCTCCAAAATGTACTCATACCAGTACTTCTTCCGAATGTTCGAGCAGGCATGACTGCCGATGAACGTGATGATCGACGAGCAGTGGCTGTCGTTCAGCGGACGATGCCAGGGAATGTGGTAGCTGAAGCTCGAGTAGGTCTTCATGAGATTCACGAGGTTGGTCTGGTCTTGCCGCCAGTTGGCCAGGACCTGCGCCTGCGTGATGCCCGGGTAGAAGCGCTCGTAGGAGAAGCGGGAGAAATTGTAGTCGCTCGAGTAGCCCGTGTACGCGTGCTTGTCGCTCGGGAACTCCGTGTGGAGCGCCGTCGTCACCGAGCCGAAGTTGGCCGGGTTGAAGCTCGGCGGGAACGACGCGTAGAGCGACGGCAGGCCCCAAGCAGCTTCGATCGTCTTGTGGAGAGCCCAGGACTTGGCACTCGCGTTCGCGGCCGGGAAAAGCGGGCCCGAATCGTTGAGCGAGCGTCCCGACGACGGCAACAGCGTGCGCCGCATTTCGTAGTAGCCGACGGCAGTGCCGACGCCGCCCGCGCTGAAGCCGGTGACGAGCAGCTTGCCGATCGTCGGGAAACGCGAGTGCAGGAACTGCGCTGCCTTCACCGTGTTCGAGTAGCCGGCGTGGTGCCAAACGATGGGCGGGTTGGCGCCCGTCAAGTCAGGGTAGGTGGCTACGCTGTTGCCGGCGTGCGTGTCACCCGTGCAGTAAGGGATATAGGCGACGTCCCAACCGTTGGTCGCGATGTTCTTCTTCGCGCGGAACGGCATGCCCGGGTCGGCGCCGTTTACGATCGGCGACACGTAGCGCGGCGCCATGCCGTCGATGTAGTTACTCGGAAGGCCGTTCGGGTTCGACGCGCCGAGCACGCCGGCGCGGCCGCTGCAGGTGTCGTAGTCCCAGCAAGCGCCGCCGCCTTCGAACATCACCACCAAGTTGTTCGACGTGGGCGAATCGTAGTACCAAAACTTCCATTGAGAGCCGTTGCCGCAAACAGCGCCGGCCGGCTCTACACGCTGCCAGTTGTAGCTGTTGCCGCCGTCGACGACGAGATCGACGATCAATTCCATTTGTGCGAACGCCGAGCTCGCGGGAAGCAGCGCGGTCGCTACGAGCGCGAGAAGCGCGCGGCGCAATCCGGTTGGGTAGTAGTTCACAGTGACGTCCCTCCTTTGTGAAAGCCGAGTCCGCCTTTTCTACGCGCCTGAAAGCCGGCGCACAAGACCAAAATGATCAGCACTTGCACGGCGCGTTGCGTCGTAGCTCAGGGTAATCCCTGAGCGGGGGGTGTCGGCGCTCTATGCGCGCCGACGTCGCGTTCCGTACAATGAGCGTGTAGTCAGAAGCGGCGCCGGTCGGCGCAGGAAGGAGAGACTCGATGGCCAAGAAAATCGACTGGTACTACCACCGCCAGGGTTGAACGTCGTGCACACGCGCGTCCAAGTTTTTGGACGACCACAGGATCGAAGTGAAAGAGACGGTCTCGGCGAGCAAGAAGCTCGGGGCGAAGGACGCCGCCGAGCTGGCGAAGGCGGCCAGCCGAGTGGTGGTTGCGAAGGGCACGAAGATCTCGGAGTTTTCGCCGGCGGGGAAGGCGGCGAAGGACCTCGTCGAGGCGATGCTCGGGCCGACCGGCAATCTTCGCGCGCCTTGCATCCGCTCCGGCAAAACCTTGCTCGTCGGCTTCAACGACGACGTGTACCGCGACGCGCTGCTTTGAGGGTGCTTCGCAGCGGCCGCGTACGAGCGCTGCTCCAACGCGGAGTCGCGTGGCTTCTCTTGCCGGCTGCGCTCTCCGGCTGCGCCTTGAACCCCGTCACCGGGCAGCGCGAGCTGCACATGGTCTCGGAGGCCTCCGAGATCCAGCTCGGAGAGAAATACTACCCTCAGTCGCGGCAATCGCAGGGCGGCGACTACGTGACCGACCCTCAGGTCACGGCCTACGTAAAAGGCGTCGGCGCCAAGCTCGCGGCGGTTGCGGATCGAAAGCTGCCCTACGAATTCGTCGTGCTGAACGCGAGCGAGCTAAACGCCTGGGCGCTCCCGGGCGGGAAGATCGCGATCAATCGGGGCTTGCTCGTGGAGCTCCAGAGCGAGGCCGAGCTCGCCGCCGTGCTCAGCCACGAGATCGTGCACGCTGCTGCGCGCCATAGCGCGCAGCGGATGGAGAAAGGCCAGCTGATGCAGATCGGCACGGCAGTCGCGTCGATCGCGGCTGCTGCCTACGGCGGGAGTCAGCTCGGGCAAATGGTGGGGCAGGGCGCTCAGGTCGGCTCGCAGATGATTCAGGCGAAGTACGGCCGCGGCGACGAGCTCGAAGCCGACAAGTACGGCATGAAGTACATGAAGCTCGGCGGTTACGACCTCGCCGCTGCGGTTTCGTTGCAGGAGCTTTTCGTTCGCAAGTTCAAAGCCGGCAACGAGCAAGATTGGATGACAGGGCTCTTCGCGAGCCACCCACCATCCGAAGAGCGAGTCGCTTCGAACCGCCAGACGATGGCGGAGCTCGGCGGTGCCGGCGGCGATCTCGGCGCCGAGCGATACAAGAAAGCGATCGCGGGATTGAAGCGCGCCGCGCCCGCTTACGCGAAGTACGACCAAGCGATCACCGTCGCCAACAAGAAAGACTTTGCCGGAGCGAAAAGTCTGGCCATCGAAGCCGTAGCGCTCGAGCCGCGAGAGGCGCGTTTCTACGGCTTACTCGCCGACTTGGAGCTCGCGGGTGAAAACGCAGGCGCGGCGCTCGGCTGGAGCGAGAAGGCGCGGTCCCGCGATCCCGGCTACTTCAAGCCGCATTTGCAGTCCGGTGTCGCCCACTTCGAGCTCGGCGATCGTGCTGCGGCCGAGCCACCGCTCGCGAAGAGCATGGAGCTTCTGCCCACCGCGCCGGGGGCTTACTACCTCGGTCGCGTGAACGAAGACTCGGGCGACCGCGCGGACGCCGTCAAGTTCTACAAGATGATCGCGAGCCCAAAGTCGACCTTCGGCCGCGACGCGATGGACCGGCTCTCGCGACTAGACGGTGGCCAGCATCTCGAACAGTACCTTTTCATCGAGCCGAGATTCGACGAGGACGGTAGAGTCGCTCTCGTCGTGGGCAATCGCTCGGCCTCGCCACTCACCGACGTGAGTATTCTCGTCGGCATCGTAGATCGCTCCGGACGCACGGTGGACGGCCCCACTCGCGTGAGCATCGGGAGTCGGCGGATCCTGCCGCAGAAAAGCGTGACGCTGCGGTCTTCGCTTGGCCCCTACAAGAACGCGGAAGTGCTTCGCTATGTTCGCTGGAAGGTCGAGAGAGCGCGCGTCGCGCAATGAGGCCGCGGCTAGTGGCCGCGGCCTCTGGCCGCCCGGCGCGTCTACAAGGTCGAGAGCGTCGCTGCTTCGACCCAACCGCGGCGTCCGTCACGCGTCGACACTTGGCGCCAGCCCGCGCGCTCGCCGACTACGCGGAGCACGGCCCCCGGATTCACGTTGTAGAACGCGGTGCCGTTGGCCGACGGCTCGTAGCGGACGGTAGCTTCCTCGCTGCTCGTCACGACGGCGAAGCGCGGCAGCTCGAGGGTTCGATAGCGGTAGGCGGCGGACGACAGCGCGAGCAGGAGCAGAAGGCTGCAGGCAAGCGCGAATCGCTTTGCGGGCCTCTCGATTCGCGGCGCGAGCACGGTGCAAGCGAGCGTGAGAAGCAGCACCCACCAAGCAGCGGCGGCGAGCAGCAGCAGCACGTCGGTGCTCATTCTCTCGGCCAAAGGGAAGGCGATGCGTGCAAGGAGTGCGTCGCTTTGGACATCGTCGGCTTGCCCGGCTTGTTCCCGCGCGAAGGCGAGATTGGCGGCGAGGTCCGGATCGCCGGGAATGATGCGGCGTGCGCGCTCGTAGGCCAGAACGGCGCGCCCGAGATCACCGGCCTTGAAGTAGGCGTTGCCGAGGTTGTAGTGGACGGCGCCGCTCTCGATTCCGCTCGCTAGCGCTTTCTCGTAAGTCTCGGCGGCCTCTGCGTAGCGCTCTTCGGAGTAGAGCGCGTTGGCGCTGAAAAAGAGCGCGTTGGGATTCTTGTCGTCGCTCGCGGCTGCTTGTGCGCCGGCGGCGGCTAGTGCGAGACAGAGCACCGCGGCAGCAGTGCTCGCGTGCTGGATCTTGCGAATTTTGCGAGTCCGCTCCAAGCGCCTCAGCAACGCGTCGGCCCAGTCCAGTGTTCGCTCGAGATCGGTAGGGGCGAGCCGGCCCGGTGCAAAGCGTGCATCGGCACAGCTCGCAAAGAAGCTTCGCACTTCTTCGACGAACTCGCTTTCGAGGCCCGACGCGGCCAGCCGCGTTGGCGCTGCGTCTTCAACAGCGCCAGGCGCGAGGTCGAGCTTCGCGGCGAGATAGTCGCGAAGCGCACCGGCTGCTCGATCGTGACACTCGCCAAGCTCGCCGCTTGCGAGCGCGCTTCGCGCGTGGGCGATTTCTTCGCGGGCTTGTCGGCCGGCGCGGGTGAAGCGGGCGTAGCGAGTGTCGCCCGTCATGCGTTTCCGCCGCCGGTCGTACGCAGATGCGCCGACCCAGAGCGCTAGCGGTAGAAGCTGGAACAGCCAGAAAGCGCTGCGCGCGCCCCGTCGCTCGTCAATCGGCGTGAGCGCACCGGGTGCGTCTTTGATGAAGACGAGATCGCGACCGAGGGGCAGGCTCGGCGCCGAATCAGCGAGAGGCGAGCCGCCGACGATTCGCGGGCGATCGTCGCCACTTGCCGAAGGCTTGACGGCGATAGCCACCGGCTCGGACGAAAGGGTCTTGTAGGCTCGCGTCGCGGGATCGAAGAAGCTGAACGAAGGTCCTCTGAGCTCGAGTAGGCCTTCTGCAAGCGGGATGACGACTTGCTCGAAGGTCCGCCCACCGTCTTCGTCGGCGCGCGGAGATTGCACCGGGTAGACGTGGAGCCGCTCGCTGCCCGGGATCGTCGGCGCGGTGATGCCTTCGAGTAACCCGTCGCCGCGGAGACGGCTCGTCACGGTGATCGGGTCGCCCACCGCCACCTTTCGCGGCGCGATGCTCACGTCCATTTTGAATCGTCCGACGGCACCCGAGAAGCCGGCCGGGCGTCCGACCTCGGGGAGGGGCAAGACCTCGACCGTGATCGCATCGGCAGCTACTTGCACCGACCGAAGCTCGTCGCCGAAGAGGCTGCCGAAGCCGGAGCCGCGACGCGTCCGCGGGACGACCACGTTCATGCCCATCGTCGCCGGGCCGAGCGTGAGCGGTCCTTGCCGAAGCGGCTTCAAGTAGGCCTCGAACTCGACTACGTGCTCTGCACCGCGCGCGCCTTGCTGGCGGCGTTGCTTCGGCTCGGCGAAATCCTCGAGCGCGAAGCCGTCGCCCTGGACAGCAGGGTACTGAAGACCGTCCACGCGAACGGTGCCGATGCGCAGCACGAGCTTCATAGGAACTCGCTCGTGCAGATACACTTCGTTTCTCGGCACACTCATCGTGAGCGAGAGCTCGCCGGTACCGGGCGGTGCTCGAGTGCTAGGCGGCGCGCTGGCCGAGAGCACCTCGACGGCGACCCGACCTGCATCTTTGACATCGCCGTCCACGTCGACGCGGATCGGCCCGATCTCGTAGCGGCCGACGCGAGAGCCGGAAACGACGAAGCGGTGGGTCACGGACGACGACATACGACCATTTACGATCGAGACTTGGCTCGACGGCCCGACGTACTGGAGGGTGAGGCCACCCACGTCGTCGATGGTGGGGCGCTTCGTGCTCTGCCGCCCTTGCACGACTACGTTCAAGTCCGCGTACTCGCCGATGCGAATTGCCGGCGGATCCATCGTAGCGGTAACCGTGACATCGTCCGCGCGAGCGGTGCCGGCGAGCGCGAATCCGACGAAGCCTACGAGGGCGATGACGGCGAGTCGCGCGATCACCAGTCCTCCGATGGCTCGCGCACGCCGGCCGGCTGCATGCGCCGCATGATGTCTTCGGGGCGAGCCTCTTGATCGCGCGCAGCATCGAGTAGCGCTTTCGCTTCCTGCTCCGTCATCTCGCCGGCCGGCTCCGGCGCGCCCGTCGCCTGCTGCCCGGGCTCGCCTTCTTTGGGCTCGCCGGGCGGCGGCTGTTCTTGCTGGGCTTGCTCGCCCTGCTGATCTGGTTGCCGCGCTTGCTGCTGATCGTCGGCTTGGTCTTCGGGGGTCTCCGGCTTCTGCTGTTCCTGCTCCTGATTCTGCTCTTCTTGCTGTTCTTGTTGCTGCTTCTGCTCCTCGAGCTTTTTCTGAAGCTCGGCAAGCTTTTGGGTCACGAGCTCGTGATTGAACTTCGCGTCTTCGTCGGCGGGGTCTGCACCCATGGAGCGTCGGTACGCTGCGATCGCTTCGGCATAGAGCCCGAGCGCTTTCTCCGGCTCCGACGCTTCGGCCGCAGCGCCTAGCTGGTACTTCGCGTTGCCGATGTTGTAGGCAACGTCCGCGATGCCGGCGCTTGGCGTTTGGGCGTAGGCCTTGATCGAGTCTTCGAACTTCCCTTCCTTGTAAGCGCTTGCTCCGAGGTTGTAGTGGAGCAACGTCGAGTCCGGGTCTTCGACCAGGGCCTCGTTGTACTTCGTGGTGGCGGCGCCGAAATCCCCGCTCGAGTAGAGGCGTGCGGCTTCGCGCGCCTTGGCATGAGGATCGATCCAGCTCGCTCCACATAAGAGGAAGGAGAGAGCGAGCGGCAGGACGGGGTGCCGGCTCATCGCGCCTCCGTTCTTCCGCCTGCCGCGGCGCCCGTTCGACGCCGTTCGGCGAGGAGGGCTTCGGCGACGAGCAGAACGAGCGCGAGCAGAAGCGGAATCTGGTAGCGATGCTCGTAGCGCTTCTCCATGCGGCTCTCGAGCTCGCGCTTCTCCATGGTGGCGATGTGCTCGCGGTAGAGCTCGGCAAGCCCGAAGTCTGCGCCCCCTGCGTGAAGATAGACGCCGCCCGTGTCGATCGCGATCTTTTGAAGCCCTGCTTCGTCGAGCCGTGACTTCACGACCTGACCCTTTCGGTCTTTGAGGTAGCCGCCGCTCTCCATCGGGATGAGCTCGCCCTCCACCGTGCCGATGCCGACGGTGAAGACCCGGACGCCTCGCTCGGCGGCGAGCTTCACTGCGTCTGCGGCCGTGCCTTCGAGGGCTTCGCCGTCCGTGATGAGCACGACGGCCTGATGGCTTCCTTGGCGGCCTTCGAAGGCCGCGAGGCTGGCTTCGATGGCGCCGGAGATATTCGTGCCGCCGCGGGGAATGATGCCGACGTTGATCGCATCCAAGCTCTCGCGAAATGCCGCGCGATCCAGAGTGAGGGGGCACTGGAGAAAAGCCGTACCCGCGAACGCGACGAGTGCCACGCGATCGCCGCGGAGCTCGTTCGCGAGATCGTGCACCGCGAGCTTGGCGCGGGTGAGACGATTCGGTGTGACGTCGCTCGCGAGCATGCTCTTCGAAGTGTCGATCGCTACCACGAGATCGATGCCCTCGCTTCGAACCTCCTGCCAGTGAAAGCCCCACATCGGCCCGGCGATCGCGAAGACGAGGCAGGCGACCGCAGCCAAAACGAGAAGGGCGCGCAGGCGGCGGCGACGCGGGTCGATATCGGCGACGACAATGGGTTGCAGTGCCGCCTCGATGAAGCGTGCGAGATCGCGCTCGCGGCGCGTGAATGCCCAAACGAAGAACGTTGCCAGCAACGGCAGCAGGACCAACGCAAAGAGCGCGGCGAAAGCTCGCCATTGCATCATGGGAGCTTCCTCAAAACGGTCTCGGCAAGACCTAGCTCGAGGCAGAGGAGCAGGAGGGCCGGCCAGAGCATCCAAGCGTAGGCTTCGCGGTACTCCGTGTACTCGGGCGCTTCGAATTCGGTTTTCTCCGCGCGATCGATCTCCGCGTAGATCTCGCGAAGACTCGTCGTGTCGGTCGCGCGAAAGTAGCGAGCGTGCGTAATTTCGGCGACTTTCTTCAAAGCGTCTTCGTCGATGTCCACCGACATTGGGCGATACACCTTGTTGCCGAAGAGATCGGTGGTCGGGAAAGGCGCCATGCCGCGCGTGCCGGCGCCCACCGTGTACACCTTGATTCCGAGCGCAGCGGCGGCATCGGCCGCCGACTCGGGCGAAAGGGTTCCGGCGTTTTGCTGGCCGTCTGTGAGCAGCACCACGAACTTGCTCTTCGCCGTCGACGCTCTAAGGCGATTCACGGCTGTTGCGATTCCGCTACCGACCGCCGTGCCGTCCTCGATCATTCCGACTTCCGCTCTTGCAAGGTTTTGACGGAGCCAGCCGTGGTCGAGCGTCAGTGGGCACTGCGTGTAGGCGCGAGCGCCGAAGAGCACGAGCCCGATTCGGTCCTGCGGTCGCGCGGTCACGAACTCATCCACCACTGCCTTCACGGCTTCGAGACGGCTCGACCGCTCGTTTCCGAGCGTGAAGTCTTCGGCGAGCATGCTGCCCGAGACGTCCATGGCCAGCATTACGTCCACGCCTTCTCGGTAGACCTTCGCCGTGGCGGTGCCTGCCTGCGGGCGCGCGAGGGCCACGATCACGAGAACGAGAGCGAGCGATCTAAGAAGGATCAACGCAAGACGGCGGCGGCCGGCGCCGGTCGCGGAGATTGCTTTGAGCGACGCGATCGTCGGAAAGCGCACTACCGCGCGCTGAGTGCGCCGAACGCTCGCGCGCCAGACGAGAGGCAGCAACGCGAGCAGCAGGAGAAGCCAGGGGCTAGCCAGCCTCACGCTCGTTCTCCTTCGGCTTCTCCCGGGTTTCCTCTACGAATCTTCGCGCGGCCACGTACGCGCGCTCGCTATCGTCGGTGCTCGGCAGGTGGCGCGCGAATTTGACGAGGTCGGACTCGCCGAGAAAATGGCCGAGCAGTCGCCTGTGGTCCGCACCGAGTCTCCCGTCCCTCGAGCTCGCGACGAGAAATTCTTCGGTCGTCATTTCCGGTGCGCGCACACGGTAGCGCCCTTCGAGGTAGGCGCGGACGATGTCGGTGAGCGCCGAATAGTATTCTTTGATCGCGCCTTTCTCTACGAGCCGTCGCGCCCTCAGCGCGTCGAGAGCGCCGAGAGCGATCACGTGAGGAGGGCGGGGCGGCGCGATATCAGCGATGTGCCGTCGTCGCTTCGCGAGCCAACGCAGCAGCAGGACTAGCGCGACGAGCAGTGCCACTGCGGCGGCGATCGCGTAGTAGGGTCGCCAGTCGATGGGAATTGCAGTGGGCGGCTTGATGTCTCGAATGTCGCTCGCGTCTTTGGCTTGCTCGAGCAGACTCGCGACCGTGATCGTCGTCTCGACGGGTGTGACTGCTTGAAGCTCTCCGCCGGGCAAGCGGTACGAGATTTCGGGGGAGGCGACGGTGTGCGCTCCCGTGTTCCACGCAACGAGGGTCCACCAGCGGAGAAACGATACGGTGTCGCCACGGCCGCCGCCGGCCGCCTTCGGCTCCGTGCTGCCGAAGTCGACGATGTCGAGATCGCCGATTCGCTCTGAAGGCTGAGCGACCAAAATCTCGACGCCGGGCGGCGCCAGGACCTCGAGCTCGTAGCGGATGTGACTTCCGACCGTCGGCTGCTCCGGGCTAGCGATTGCACGAAGCGTGACCGGAGCCGGCGCCGCAAGCGCAGCAGGCCCCGACAGCTCCGACGCGGCGAGCCCCGCGATGAGCAAAGTCGCCGCGATCCTAAGCGCGACTCGCCGACGCTTCATCCGCGACGCTCCCTTTTGCGGAAGAACCGCACGAGGGCCTGCGTGTACGGCGCGTGAGTTCCTACGATGACGGTGTCCACGTCGGCCACGCGAAGCGTACGGTCGCGCTCGGCCCGTGCTTCGGCCGTCTTTGCTGCGAAAGCCTCGCGCGTACGACGGTCGTTCGTGTCGACGACGTAACGCTCTCCCGTCTCCGAGTCTTCGAGCTCGATCATCCCGACCGCAGGAAGCTCGGCCTCGCGAGGGTCTTCCAGAACGATCGCGACCACGTCGTGTCGTTTGCTCGCTACACGGAGCGCGCTCTTCCATCCGGCCGCCATGAAGTCGGAGATGAGGAAGACGACGCAGCGCCGTTTCGTCACGTGCCGCAGATGCTCGAGCGCAGCGTCGATGTCGGTGCCGTGGCCGTCGGGCTCGAGGGAGAGAATCTCCCGGATCACTCTCAGAACGTGTCTCGTGCCTTTGCGGGGCGGCAGCGCGAACTCGATCTGGTCGCTGAACATCAAGAGCCCGACTTTGTCGTTGTTGGTGATGGCGGAGAACGCGAGCAGAGCGCCGAGCTCTGCGGCCAGCGCCTGCTTTGTCTGCCTCACGCTCCCGAACGCCGTGGACGCGCTCGCGTCCACCATGAGCATGACGGTCAGCTCTCGCTCTTCGGCGAAGCGTTTGACGTGAGGCACGCCGGTCCGCGCCGTGACGTTCCAGTCGATGCTGCGAACGTCGTCGCCGGGCTGATAGAGGCGAACTTCCGCGAACTCCATGCCGCGGCCCTTGAAGACGCTTTGGTACTGGCCGGCGAACAGATCGCTCACGAGATGACTCGTGCGGATCTGGATCTTCCGTACGGTGCGGAGCTGCTCTCGCGAGATCATGCAGGACCGATTCGCGGAACGAGCTTACGGAACCGGAACGCCGTCGAAGATGCGGCGGACGATCTCGTCGGAATCGATCTCTTCCGCCTCGGCCTCGTAGCTGATGATGATGCGGTGGCGCAGCACGTCGGGGCCGATGGTCTTTACGTCTTGGGGCGTGACGTAGCCGCGCCCGGCGAGGAAGGCGTTGGCCTTGGACGCGAGCGTCAGCGCGAGAGTGGCCCGAGGTGACGCGCCGTACTGGATGAGCGGCGCCAGCTCGAGGCCGTGTGCGGCCGGATCGCGCGTCGCCTGGATCAGCGTGACGATGTATTCCTTGATCTTGTCGTCGATGTAGATCTCGTCGACGACCCGCCTTGCGGCGAGGATCTCCTCGGGTGTAACGACCGGCTTCGCCTTCACCTCGCTGTGGGTGACGGCCATTCGGTCCAAGATCTGCCTCTCTTCCTCCCGCGACGGATACGTCACCCGAAGCTTCAGCATGAAGCGGTCAACTTGCGCTTCAGGCAAGGGATAAGTCCCTTCCTGCTCGATCGGATTCTGGGTGGCGAGCACCAAGAAGGGCTCGGGGAGGGGATAGGTCTCGTCGCCGATCGTGACCTGATGCTCCTGCATGGCTTCGAGGAGAGCGCTTTGCACCTTGGCGGGCGCGCGGTTGATCTCGTCGGCGAGAATGATCTGCGCGAAGATGGGCCCTTTTTTGGTGGTGAAGACACCGTCGCGGGGGTTGTAAATGAGGGTGCCGATGAGATCGGCCGGCAAAAGGTCGGGCGTGAACTGGATTCGCCGGAACGTGGCATGCACGGCCTGGGCCAGGGTTTTTACGGCCGTCGTCTTGGCGAGGCCCGGTACGCCTTCCAACAGCACGTGGCCGTTGGCGAGCAGGCCGATGAGCAGGCGGTCTATCAAATAGCGCTGGCCTACGATGACGTTGCCGATCTCTTCTCTAAGGCGATGGGCGAAGGCCGAGGCTTCGCGGGTGCGGTCGTTCAGTGCGGAGGTCGCGTCGTTCATCCGTTGGTCTCCTCCCAATCGCGCTCGACGGTCGATCGGAACCGTCTATTCAACGGATTCCAGCGCGTGGAAGCAACGGGCGGCAGGGACTGGATCGGGTTCAGCGTCCGAGAAAAGCCCGGTTGCCGTAGCGATCGAGCGATACGACTTCTTCGACGGGGCGTCGCTTGGTGGGGCCGTACTTACCCTTAGGCCAGCCGAGGGGGATGACGGCGCAAGGCGTCACCTTGAATGGCAAGCCGAGGGCGCGCTGCGCGAGAATCTTGCTCCAAAGCGGCAGCGTGATGAGGGCCGCGCCGAGCCCGGCCGCGCGAGCCGCGAGCAGAAGGTTTTGCACGGAGGGATAGATCGAGCCGTAGAGGCTAGACGCGGCAAGCGGCGGCCAAGGCGGGATCCAACCGTTGAGACACGCAACGACGACGACCGGAATCTCCTCGAAGTGATCGGCCTGCCACTGCACGGCCTCGATGATGCGGAGCATCGGCTGGTTGTTCTCGCGCTTCATCTGGCGGCGGCCGATGGCACCGTAGAGCGAGAACGCGCGACGGTTGAGCTTCCCGAGCTTGGCCTTTACAGCCGGATCCTTGACGACGATGAACTCCCAGGTCTGAGCGTTAGATCCGCTTGGCGCCTTGAGCGCGAGCTCAATCAGGTGGAGCACGAGATCGTCGTCTACGGGATCGGGCTTGAGCCGCCGAATCGCGCGTTGGGTAAGCATCGCGTCTTCGAGCGGCATCGTCAGCGGCGAAGTCTTTCTCATGGCGATCGGTGTGTCCGACCGAGGTCGCTGAGTCCACTCCGGGCGAGACAAGCCGCGGCCCGCGTGGCAAGATCCGCCGATGGAATTTCGCATTCGGCCTGCAACCATCGAGGACGCGGCCTTCCTTGCTTGGGTACAGCAAGAAGCATCGCGCTCGCATCTCCCGTTCGGATTTTGGGATCTCGCGTTTCCGGGCCCCGACGCGTATCGGCTGCGCATCGTCGAGCGCATCTGCCGCTCGAGCGCGAAGTCTTTCTGCCACTGGTCGGGGTTTCTCGTAGCGGAAGTCGCAGGCCATCCAGCCGCCGCGCTCTCGGCCTACACGAATCCCAAAGCCGCAACCGGCGAGCTCTTGATCCACGCGATGGCAGAGGCACTCACCGCCGAGGGCTGGAACGAAGCGCGCATGGGCGCGATGCAGCAGCGCATCGCGCCGTTTCTGACTTGCATCCCGGAGCTCCCCGAAGAGGCGTGGATTCTCGAGTGGGTGGCTACGCGCCCCGACTATCGCGGCAAGGGGCTCACGCGTGCGCTGCTCGAAGCGATCATGGATGTCGGCCGGAAGCGCGGGTTCAAGCTCTTCCAGATCGGCGTCTTGATCGGCAACACACCCGCGCAGCGCGCCTACGAAGGCGCTGGCTTCAAAGTCGTGGACGAAGTGAAACACCTGTCGTTCGAGGCGACCTTCGGAACACCGGGCCTGCGGCGGCTGCTTCGGACGTAGAGCGAGGAGATCCTTGTCACCGTCGCGACGGCCAAAGCCCGACGCGCTCGCGGCGCGCATGGCGAAGCTCGGGATTCGCGAGGCGGATCTCCAAGAGAGCTTCGTGCGCTCGGGCGGGAAGGGCGGCCAGAACGTCAACAAGGTCTCGAGCTGTGTCGTGCTCGTGCACGTTCCGAGCGGGATCGCGGTCAAGTGCCAAGTCGAGCGCACGCAAGCGCTGAACCGCCGGCGCGCTCGCGAGATGTTAGCCGACAAGATCGAGGCGAAGCGCCTCGCCGAGCGAGCCGCCGCTGCTGCGCGCGCAGCGAAGACCCAGCGCCAGAAACGCCGGCGCCCGCGGAAAGCGAAAGAGCGAATTCTCCAGGCCAAGCGCGCTCGCGCGGAGACCAAGTCGAGGCGCGCACCTGTGCGCGCCGGCTCCGGCGACGATTGAGGTGGTTTACACAACCCCGGCAGCCGGCGCCCACCTGCCCCTCTGGCCAACGGCTCGCCACAGAGGCCGCGCTGCTCTAGAAAAGCGCGTATGAAAGCGCTTCGCGTTCTCGCCGTGCTCTTCGGACTGCTCGCGATCTCCAATCTCTCGAAGCCGCTTGGCACGTCGGTGGAGCAAGGCTTCGTGTTTTTCGGCCGCCGGCTCACGGGCACGCCGAATCTCATCGCGGGTTGGGCCTTCGCCGTGTTCCTCGGCGCCTACGCGCGCGCTCTTTGGCAGGAGCGCACCGAAGCATTGCCGATGGGCATCGCGTACGCCGGCTACGTCGCGGCGAATCTCTTTCTCTTTCAGCTCCGCATGCCGCCGGCCGAAGGCAACGCGATCCTCTTCGGCATCGTCTACACGATCGTCGCCATCGGCACTTCGTGGGGGGCCGTCGTGCTGATGCTCCGCGAAGGCTACGCCGAGCGCGACGGTGTGCCGGGTCGGGCGCTGCTCCGCTCCTTCGCGTTGCTGTTCGCGCTGATGGCGCTCTCGAACGTGCTGAAGCCCTTCGCTTACAGCGAGACCACCGGCTTCGTGCTGCTCGGCCAGCGTCTCTCGGGAACGCCGAACGTCGTCGTCGCGCTCGCTTTCGCCGGCTTCCTCGCTTTCTACGCTTACGCGATCTGGACCGAGCGTCGCATCGCTGTTCAGCTCGGCGCCGCTTACGCGGTCTACGTGCTCGCGAATCTCCTGCTCTGGAACTTCCGAAAACCGGAAGGCGCGGTCACCCCCCTTGTCTTCGGCTTGCCCTATCTGGCGAGCGCGATCGGCGTGTCTTGCGGCGCGGCCTTTCTGCTCCGCCGACATCGAGACCGACTGGCGCCTTAGCGCGGTCTCGACCGATGCCCCGATGACCGAGCCCCTCGAGATCCGCATTGTCGGCCGGGCGCGGACGCCGTGGAGCCGGCGCGAGGACGCGCCGCACCAGCCGAGCGCGGCGGTCGATACCGAAGGCGTGATCGAGATCGAGCCGGAGTATCGAGAAGCGCTCGCGGACTTGGGGAGCTGTGAGCGGATTTGGCTGGTCTTTCTCTTCCATAGAAGCCACGGGTGGGCGGCCAAGGTGAAGCCGCCGCGCGGGGGTCCAAAGCGCGGCGTCTTTGCTACTCGCGCCCCGAACCGGCCGTCGCAGATCGGACTTACGACCGTGGTCGTAAAAGAGGTGAGCGTCGAGGCCGGGACGATACGTGTTCGCGAAATCGATCTTCTCGATGAAACGCCGATTCTCGATGTAAAACCCTATCTACCGATGGTGGATGCGTGGCCGGACTCCGGCCACGGATGGCTCGAGCCCTACCTGGAAGCCGGCATCGAGCCCCGGCTGAAGAAGCCATACCGGCCCCTGCCATCTTAGTGGCCTCTTAGTCGTCTCTTAACCGCCGCGTGGGACTGCATTTGCGGTGGCAAGCATCTCCACCTAAACGACCGCTACCGGAGTACTGGAAATGACAAAACTTCTCCTCGCAGCCCTCGTATTCATCGGCCTTTCTTCGAGCCCCATCGAGGCCCAAACCTTGCCCTGCTCTCAGCCGATCAGCGCCGGATCATCGCCGGTCGCGTCGGACTGTCTCTTCATTCTCCAGGCGGCGGTGGGCAACGTGACCTGCACGCCCGAATGCGTCTGCGCCCCGACGGGAACGCTCCCGCCGAAGGCCACCGACGCTCTCCTCTGTCTGAATGCCGCGGTCGGGGCGCCCGCGAATCTGAATTGCCCCTGCTCTGCGACCACGACCATCGCGAGCACCACGACGACGGTCACGCTGCCGCCCGGCGACGATGACAACGACGGCCTCCAAAACGCGGGTGATCCTTGCCCGACGGATGCGCTCAATCGCTGCGCCGGCACCGTCGCTACGGATGCCACGACGGACCGTCCGATTCGCATCAACGCGATCAACCCGAACGACAGCAATTTCTCCTGCCGCGGGCAGAGAGTGGACTGCAACGGTGATGTCTGGGAAGCCGACTTCGGCTTCAATCACCAAAGCGCCGCGTTCCAGTGCGATCTCCTCGGCGGGGCCTGCGACAACCTGGGTGCCATCGACGATATCTTCGGCTGTCAGGACGAGAACACGGAAGACATCTTCCGCTGCGAGCACTTCTCGTCGGCCAATCTCTCCGATCTCGAGTACTCGTTCAACGTTCCGAACGGGAGCTACGTCGTGAACTTGCTCTTCGGAAACGTGTATCGCTTCACGCAGACCGTGGGATCGCGTGTGTTCGACGTGGAGATCGAGGGCGCGGTGGTACTCGACGACTTCGATCAAATCGCCGCGGCCGGCGGATCGGCGATCATGGTCAACCGTGCCCTTCTCATCGAAGTGACCGACGGCAACGGTATCCAGATCAAGTTCGTCCGCAACATCCAGAACCCTGCCCTCAAGGGCCTCGAGGTTCTCGCGCGCCCCTAGTAAGTCTCGAGCGTTACCGCGCGGCTACTTCTCCGTAGTGAATGGAGAAGTAGCCGCGCGGATCGCGCCAAACGCGCGCCGGGTTGAATCCGGTCATGTCGAGCATGCGGCGGAACTCGCCGACGGAGTATTTGGCGGAATGCTCCGTGCAGATGCCTTCTCCCTTCAGGACGCGAAAAGTCGTGTCGCCGATTCGCACCTCCTGATCGGATTTCGCTAGGAGCCACATCTCGATACGCCCTGACCGCGCGCGGTAGGGCGCGTGATGCGCGTATGCGTCGAGATCGAAGTCGGCTCCGAGCTCGCGGTTGATATGACGTAAAATGTTGAGGTTGAAGGCCGCAGTGACTCCGTCGCGGTCGTCGTAGGCGGCTTCGAGGATGCTGCGATCCTTCTTGAGGTCGACGCCTACCAGCAGCCCGCCGCCCTCGCCGACTAGCGTCGCTTGCCGCCTGAGGAATGCACGCGCGTCCGCCCGCGTGAAATTCCCGATCGTAGAGCCGGGAAAAAAGATCACGCGCTTTCTTGCCCGACGGCGCGGCATCGGGAGCGCGATCGGTGCGGTGAAGTCGGCCACGACGGGCAGGATTTCCGTCATCGGAAATTCCGCGCGGAGCCTCTGTGCTGCATCGCGGAGCGCACGCTCCGCGATGTCTACAGCGACGAGACCGACGGGGTCCTCGAGCGCGGCAAGCAGCCGGCTCGTCTTCACGCTTGCGCCCGAGCCGTACTCGACGACGAGGGCTCCCGGGCCGATCGCTTGCGCCATTTGGCTCACGTGCTCGTCGAAGATCTCGAGCTCGGTCCGTGTGGGGTAGTACTCATCCAGCTCGCAGATCGCTTCGAAGAGCTCCGAGCCGCGACGATCGTACAAATACTTGCAAGGCAGTCTGCGCGGTCGCGACGAGAGCCCTTCGCAAACTTCGCGAAAGAAGGTGCTCGAAGTCGTCCTCGCCGAGACGACGCGCTCGGTCGCGAGCTTCATCGTGGCGCCCCGCGATCGCGTGCAAGCCGAAGGCCCGAGAGCTGCCAACGCGCGTTCGGGTAGAAGAAGTTCCGGTAGGTCGGACGAACGTGAGACTTGGGCGTCAAGGCGGAACCGCCGCGAAGCACGAACTGATTGCACATGAACTTTCCATTGTACTCCCCGAGATTTCCTTCGAGAGGTCGAAAGCCGGGGTAGGGCGCGTAGGCGCTCGCCGTCCACTCCCAGACGTCGCCGAAAAACTGGCTTCCACTGCTCGGCGCCGGATGAAAAAGAGCGCGTTCCAGGAAATTGCCGTCGACGATCTCCGCTTCCGCCGCGAGCTCCCACTCGGCTTCCGTCGGAAGTCTCGCGCCTGCCCAGCGCGCATAGGCGTCGGCTTCGTACCAGGAGACGTGAGAGACGGGCTCCTCGAGTCCGAGCGCACGCAGACCGGCGAGCGTGAAGACTCGCCAACCGTCGCTCGACGGCTCCCAGTAGAGCGGCGCCTTCCATTGGCGCTCGCGCAACGCGGACCAGCCGTCCGACACCCAGAGCTCGGGGCGCGTATAGCCGCTGTCGTCCATGAACTCGAGATAAGCGCCGACCGTCACTGGGCGGTCTTGGATCTCGTAGGCGTGAACGAACACACGGTGTCGCGGGCCCTCGTTGTCGAACGCGAAGGCCGTGCCGTCGTGTCCGATCCGAACGAGCCCCTCATCGAAGGCGAGCCAGCGTGCCGCGCGCGATTTCTCGACTCGAGGTGCTCTCGACTCCGCGTAAGCCGGACGAAGAGGGTTTTGAAACAGGAGGTGCTTCGCGTCGGTAAGGATGAGCTCCTGATGCTGCTGTTCGTGTTGGAGCCCGAGCTCCAGCACGTCGTGACGATCGTCGGATAGCCGTCCGCCGACGAGCGCGTCCGCAAGCGCGTCGTCCACGTGCTCGCGGTACGCGAGCGTTTCGTCGAGGCTGGGCCGCGTGATGAGGCCGCGCGCGGACCGAGGGTAGAGCGGGCCGATCGTGTTGTAGTAGGAGTTGAAGAGGTCGCGAAAGCAGGGATCGAGACACACGTAGCCCGCTACGCCGGGCTCGAGCACGAAAGTCTCGAAGAACCAGGTCGTGTGCGCGAGATGCCACTTCGCGGGGCTCGCGTCGGGCATCGACTGCGCCTGAGCGTCGTCGGAAGAGAGCCGAGAGACGAGCACACGCGTCGTCGCGCGAATCTCGAGAAAGCGCTCCGTCGCGTCGCGCGCCTCCGGCAGCGGGGGAGCTACCGCCGGTGTCGCCACGGGCGGACCTTAGCAAAAGGCGACCTTGGTCCAAGGGCGAGGCGGCTATTTTTCTGTCAAAGCGAACGATTGGCTCTGCGGCATGGTAATTTCTCCCACGAAGTACGGAATCGCCCGTCCGGAGATGAACACGCGTTCGCCGGCGTGTTCCACCGTCAGCTCGCCTCCGCGTTTCGAAAGCTGGCGGGCGGTCAGCCGTTTTCGGCCAAGCCGTCGTGACCAGTAAGGAGCCAGCGAGCAGTAGGCCGACCCGGTGACCGGATCTTCCGGGACTCCACGATGCGGGGCGAAGTAGCGCGCGACGAAGTCCGAAGAGCTGCCTGGCGCCGTCAGGATGAGCCCGTCGCCCGGCAGCTCTGCTATGCGATCCATCTGAGGGCGGGCGCTTGCGACGTCGGCTTCGCTCTCGCAGACAGCGAGAGTCTTGACGGCCACCCAGCGCTCGACGACGCGCGTGCCGGCGATCTCGCTCCACGCTTCACCCTCGTCGACCGGAATTGCCGCGCGCGCCGGAAAGTCGAGCGTGAAGACGTTCCCTTTTCTTTTCACGCCGAGGATCCCGCTCCATCGCGTTCGAAACTCGAAGTGATCGCGATCGGTATCGATGTAGGTCGAGATCGCGAACGCCGTCGCGAGCGTCGCGTGCCCGCAAAGCTCCACCTCTGCAGCCGGTGCGAACCAGCGGAGCTCGAAGGCATCCCCCGATCGGACGAAGAACGCCGTCTCCGAGACACGGTTCTCGATGGCGATGGCCTGCAGCGTTTCGTCTGGGAGCCACCCTGCGAGAGGGCAGACGACAGCCGGATTTCCGGCGAAGCTTCGATCGGTGAACGCGTTGATTCGGTAGGCCTTCATGCGATCAACCTGCTTACCCCGAACGGGGGGCTTAGCCGACGCATTTTCTCTTGACTCTCCCCCCTCCACGCAGGCAAGGTCGCAAGGCCATAAACGGTGAGTGGCGCGTCGGAGTGCCGGGACGTGTGGGTGCGCAGCGGTGGCGCGCTCGAACGGTGATCGTAGGGGGGTAGTCATGCGACGGAGCAATGGGGGCTCTCGCTTTCTCGTGTGGGCGGCCGCGGCCGCTCTTTCCGTATGCGTCCAGGCGACGGGCGCCGGCGCCGGCGGGCCGATCATTCTCTCGGGCCACGACCCGGACGATCACGGCTTTACGAGCCAATACGTACCTCTCTACAACGCCATTTTCGCCAACGTCACCAACGGCGGTAGTGGAATCCTCTCGATCGGTGCCAACACGGGCAGCTCGGCCGGCAACTGGATCGCGACCGTTGCGGGCCTGATGACGCCGCCCCAGACGGTCACCTACGTCAACAACGCGGCGATCTCCACCGTTTCGTTCGCCGGCTACGCGATCATTCACGTTCCTAGCACGAGCGTCGACACGCCGGGCGGCATCAGCCCGAGCACCGAGAACCCGCTTCTTTCTGCGCGCGCGGCGGACATCGCGACCTTCATCAACGCCGGCGGCGGTCTCTTCGGTCTCACGCAAGACCAAGTCGCCGATGCCTACGACTACCTCGGTGTATTCGCAGACGTGCAAGCGACGGGCGTTCCCTCGAGCGGCGATTGCGACGGTGCCGGCGGCAGTGCGCTCTACGACAACGTCACGGTGACGCCGCTCGGGACCACGCTCGGCATCACCGATTCGAACATCGACGGTTGCTGCTGGCACAACACCTTCAACAATTTCGCGCCGTTTTTGAACACGCTCGCGACGGCCAACGAGCCGCTCTGCACGAGCCCGAGCATCAATGGTCAAGCGTCGGTCATCGGCTGTCTCCAGTGCAACATCCCGGGGCAGATGAACCTCGATCCGCCGGTGGACCTAAACCCGCTCGGATCGAACCACACCGTCACCGCGACGTTCCTTCAAGGACAAGCGCCGAACAACCCCATCGTAGGTGCGATCATCACGTTTACGGTCATTTCGGGCCCGAACATAGGTGCCACGGGCATCGACGTCACCGACATCAACGGCGAAGCGACGTTCACCTACACGGGGAGCGGCGGCGTCGGCCTCGACGTGATCCAGGCCGTCGGCGTGGACCCGTTCACGTCCCAGACCATCATTTCAAACAACGCGCTCAAATTCTGGGACTACGACTGCAACAACAACGCGATCCCGGACACCTGTGACCTCGACTGCGGCGCGTATGGCGGCGCCTGTCTCGCAAACTATGCGCTTTGCGGAGGGAGCACCGATCTCAATTCGAACGACATTCCCGACTCTTGCGACGAGTGCGTGACGGACGACGACTGCGACGACGACGTGTACTGCAACGGTGCCGAGACCTGCGACGTGGACAGCTGCGAGCTGGGGACGCCGGTCAATTGCAACGACGGCTTCGCGTGCACCGCGGACTCGTGCAACGAGGCCACCGATCAGTGCGACTACGTGCCGAGCAACGGCGCCTGCAGCAACGGGCTCTTCTGTGACGGCGCCGAGGTGTGCACCGTCGGTGTCGGCTGTGAAGCGGGCCCGCCCGTCATCTGCAACGACGGCATCTCTTGCACGTTGGACACGTGCAACGAGGGCACCGATCAGTGCAACCACATCACCAACGACGGCGCCTGCAATGACTTCCTCTATTGCAACGGTGTCGAGAGTTGCGACCTCGTCAATGGCTGCGAAGCGGGGACGCCCGTCGACTGCAACGATGCTGTCGCGTGCACCGTCGACTCCTGCGACGAGATGGTGGACCAGTGCGCCAACGTGCCGAATCATGGCGCCTGCAGCAACGGCGCGTTCTGCGACGGAAACGAGGTCTGTGATCCGGGCAGCGGCTGCGAAGCCGGCACCCCAGTCGATTGCGGGGACGGTGTTCCGTGCACGACGGATGCGTGCAACGAAGCCACCGACCAGTGCGACCACACGGAGAACGATGCCGTCTGCAACAACGGCCTCTTCTGCGACGGCGCGGAGACTTGCGATCTCGCAAACGACTGCGAGCCCGGCACGGCGCCCAATTGCAACGACGGCGTCTCTTGCACCGGCGACAGCTGCAACGAAACCCTCGATCAGTGCGACCACGCGCCGAACGATGGCTTCTGCAACGACAACCTCTTCTGCAACGGCCTCGAGACCTGCGATCTCGTAAACGATTGCGAGCCCGGCACGGCACCCAATTGCAATGACGGCGTCTCTTGCACCGGTGACAGTTGCAACGAGTCTCTGGACCAGTGCGACCACGTTCCGAGCGACGCGGTTTGCGACAATGGCCAGTTCTGCGACGGCGACGAAACCTGCGATCCGGTGAACGACTGCGAGCCGGGCATGGATCCTTGCGACCCGATGGCCTGCAGCGAGCCTCTCGACCAGTGCGTGCAGTGCATCAACAATGGTCAGTGCAACGACGGATTGTTCTGTAACGGTGTCGAGTCCTGCAACGTCGGCACGGGCATGTGTATTCCGGGCGCACCCGTCGTCTGCAACGACGGCATCGTCTGCACGGACGACGCCTGCAACGAGGCGAGCGATGCCTGTGTCGCTCCGCCGAACGCCACGCTCTGCACCAACGGGCTTTTCTGCGACGGTTTGGAGATTTGCAATCCACTGACCGGCTGTCAGCTCGGGATTCCGGTGGTCTGCAACGATGCGATTCCTTGCACCGTCGATTCGTGCAGCGAGCCGCTCGACCAGTGCATCATCACGCCGAATCACGCGGTGTGCACGGACGGCCTGTTCTGCAACGGCGCCGAAGTCTGCAACCCGGTGGTCGGTTGCAACCCGGGTACTCCGGTGAACTGTGGCGACGGTGTCTCCTGCACCACCGATGCCTGCAATGAAGGGCTCGACCAGTGCACGTTCACGCCGAATAACGGGGTTTGCAGCGACGGCCAGTTCTGCAACGGCATCGAGATTTGCGATCCGCTGAACAACTGCGAGGCCGGCCCACCTGTCGCGTGCGCGGACGGGGTCACCTGCACGGCCGACACCTGCAACGAGGTCGTCGACATGTGCGAGAGCACGCCGGATCACCCGGCTTGCTCGGACGGGCTCTACTGCGACGGCAGTGAGATCTGCGATCCGATTCTCGGCTGTCAGTCCGGCGTGATCGTGGACTGCGGCGATGACAACGCCTGTACCATGGACACCTGTGAAGAGTCGTCGGACATGTGCGCGTACGAAGACATTTGCTGCGGCAACGGCTCGATCGACATCGGGGAGGAGTGCGACGACGGCAACCTCGTAGACGCCGACGGCTGCGACTCGAACTGCACCTACACGGGCTGCGGCAACGGCGTGGTGACGCCGGGCGAGGAGTGCGAGTACACCGAGCTCTGCGGCAACTTGATCGACGACGACGAAGACGGCTTCTTCGATTGCGCGGACCCGGAGTGCCAAGTCGTCAACTGCGACGCCAACTGCGAGCTCGCGCCGCCTTGCCAGTGCATCGAGGAAGACCCGGCGATCGTGCTGCTCAGCAAGACGCCGAACTTCTGGCGCATCCACGGTCGTATTCTGGGCGATCCTTCGACGATCGACCCGCAAGCCGAGGGCGTACTGCTGCAGCTCAGCAACGATGGGGCGATAATCTACACGGCCGAGCTGCCGCCGAACTCCTTCGTCTCGAGCTCACCGAAACGCTACCGATACCGCGACAAAACCGCCGTGAGCGGAGTGGATCCGGTGGGTCCGGCTGCAGGGCTCTACCAGCTCTCGATGGGCTTCCGCGAGATCGATGGCCTGAGCTGGCTCACGTTCAAGATCAAGGCCTACGGCGACTTCACCGAGGCCACCGAGTCGTGCATGACGAGCCAGATCACGATCGGTGACGATCTTGGTGCGCTGCGTGCCGACTGGACTCTCCGGAAGGCCGGTGCGTGGTGGCTCCGACCGGGCGACTACGTCTGCCCCGGCGGCTGCGCGGGAGACGCTCCCTAGCAGGCCGTCGTTAGGAGGTAGCTTGCGCGCCGACGCGTGGAGCTGGAGGCGCTCAACAGGAGGGCGGACGTGATCGTCGAGAGGGCTCGTGCGGCGCTCACGGCCCGGGCACTCAGAGCGGGAGTCGCGACCACGCTGCCGCTCAGGCGTGAGCTCGGGTCGATCGTGCACCAGTAGTTGCCGATAGCCGATATCGCGCTCTCGGTTTCGTTGGCGACGTCGGCGCGGAGGCCGCCGGGCGCAAAGTTGTCGCAGATCGCATTGCCGCCGGGGCTCGTCCCTTCCATGCCGTCGATCGAGAGCAGCCCGCCGCCGAGATCGATGCGCCCGCCCACCGTAGCGACCACGCCGCCGAAGCCCGGCTCGCTGTTGCCCGCCCCGCCGTTTCCGACGATCAGGTTGTCCCAGAGTCGCGCGACCCCGCTCGCGGTCACGAGCACGCCGCGGAAGCTCGAGGACTCGAATCGGTTTCGGTAGACCAGCGCTTCGGCGCCGCCGCCGATCCGGAGGCCGCGGCGGCAATCGCGAATCGTGGAGTCGCGCATCTCGATCACGAGAGCTTCGCCGTCGATCGAAGTAAACCGCGGCCCGCTGCAGCTGAAGAGCCCGGTCGCGCCGCCGGAAATGTCCACGCGGTCGATGAGGAAGCGCCCGCCTTCGGTCATGCGGAGCGGCTGCTGGCATTCGGAAAAAGCGATGTCGCGAAAGATCGCATTGTAGTGAGTACGAAGCCGCGGATCGGGGTGAGTGAGCGCAATCTCGCCGAAGCTCTCCGAGCACTTGTCGCAGCCCTTGGTGACGACCAGGTTTCGGAACACGCTGCCGACGCCGCCGTCGATGTTGCCGACGGCATCGTCGCAGACGCGCTCGAAAGTCGCGTGCTCGACCGTGCTCTCGCGGCCCGCGAGGTGCACGCCCTCGAAGAAGCCTTTGACGGTGAGATTCCGAACCACGTTGCGATCGCCGTGGAGACGGAGGAACCCGTCTCCACGGTCCACCGCCGGGCACGCGCAGGTGCCGTCCTCTGCGAGAGCGACCGTGCAGTCTTCGGCGGGCACCGGACTCTCGTAGCAGGGAGGATCGAGCTCGAACGTAACATTGCGATCGAGGCCGTCGACGACGAGGTCGTCGCAGGTAGCCGTCCGCGCCTGCAGATTGTCGCTAGGCGGGATCGCGATCACCGCGTCGTTACACGCGAATGTGATGACGCCCGTCGGCGCGCCGCAGCTTTCGAGCGCGGCCTGCAAGGCCTCGGGCGTACAGTCGATCGCGCAAGAATAGCCGCCGGGCGTGTTCACGCAGCGAGCTGCGTCCGCGCAGGCATGGAGGCCGGCGGCGCATTCGTCCGTGTCGATGCAGACGGTGACGGTGCCCGAGTCGGTCGTTTCTTCGATTCTTTCGAAGCCGGGAGCGCAGACGCAGGCGGTTGCAGCCGCGTCGGGCACGGTGCCGGCCGGGCAGGCGAGACAACGGATCGCGCCGCCGACGTCGGTGCAGGTCTCGGTGGCGCAGGCCTCGCTGCAGCCGTCTCCGCTTACGAAATTCCCGTCGTCGCAGAGCTCCGAGCCCTCGCGAAAGCCGTTACCGCAAGCGGGTGTCACGACGCAGCTCGCTTCACAGCCGTCGCCGTCCGACGTGTTGCCGTCGTCGCAGGCTTCGCCGGCGAGCGGGTTGGTTCGCCGGTCGCCGCAGAACGCGACGGTGCAATCCAAGTCGCAGGTCACCGAGTCGCCGCCGGCGGCATCGCAACCTTCGCCGGCCGCGGCGTTCCGGATGCCGTCGCCGCATAGAGCGGGCGTGCAGTCCGAGTCACACGCAGCGGAGGGGCCACCGTCGTCGCAGGCCTCGCCCGCGGTGACGATTCCGTTCCCGCAAGCCGTGAGCGTACAGCTCGTGTCGCAGCCGTCGCCGTCGACCGCATTGCCGTCCTCGCACTGCTCGCCGGCGCTCGGATTGATCACGTCGTCGCCGCAGCGCGTGGGCGTGCAGTCCGCGTCACAGCCGGCCGAGTCCGGCCCTTCGTCGCAGATCTCGCCGGCGAGTGAATTGAGAGTACCGTCGCTGCAGTAGGCCACCGTGCAATCCGCATCGCAGGAATCGCTCTCGCCCGAGGAATCGCAGTCTTCTCCGAGGTCGATCAGGCCGTCCCCGCAAAGCGGGTCGCAGACGGCGCCGCAGGCGAGAGAGGGTCCGAGGCCAACGGCGCTGCGCAGGATCGCCAGCGCGTCGGTGGCGGCGATGAGGCCGCTCGCGTCCGTATCACAGACGCAGGGCTTGCAGGTGCCGATGCCGACCGCCGCGCGAAGTACGAACAGGGAGTCCGTCGCGCTCGGCGTGCTCGCACCCCGGCTCGTCGGCTGACCGCAATCGCCGGGTGTCGCTAGGCTCGGAGAAGCGCCGAGCGCGAGCAACGTCGCCACGATCGCGACGGCGACCGGTCGCCCGAGAGAGAAGAAGACCGGGGTGGAATGCATGCTTCGAGAGCCGCTTCGCGTCGGCGCGCGTACGCGGTCCCGATGTGATGGTGGGGCAGCTTTCGGCAACCCAACAAGGGGGTTTGGCCGCAGCGTGCAGCGTACATGGCGAGTGACGAAGCGCTCGCGCGACGAATCAACGGGCTTTGGGATCGCCGGATTTGCTGCCGTGCTCGAGCCACCGAGCGCAGTCCGGAGTCAGGGCTCGGGAGACCGCGCGGTCGTACTTTGCGAGCTCGTCGGGGGTGAGCACGTCTTTCCACCGCTCGTTGGTGCCCTTGTTGACGAAGGTCTGAGCCCCGCCCTTGAAGCCCGCTTCGAGCTCGGGGAGAAGGGAGTCGGCGTCGCGCTTCATGGCTTCGAAGGTGGCGCCTTCTACCGTTGCGGGCCAGCGATCTTCGGGCACGTCGATGTCGAGGAAGGCGGCGATCCGCCGCATCTCTCCCGCGAGATCCGCCTTCATGTCGTTGAAGTGAACGAAGTGAACGTTGGATAGGTGGCGAAAATCCCAAAACGTCTGAGCGTGGTGAAAGTGAGACCAGAAAGGGTAACCGTCATTTTCCCAGGGGAACGAGCCGTGGCTCACCCAATCGGCGAAGAGCGCGTGGATGTCGTCGGGACAGGGGGCGAGCGGCTCGCCGACGAGCTTGGCCGGATCGTTGAGCTGGCCGTAGATGGCGTCGTTGTACGCGCCGTAGTGATTCCATAGCGACATGAACACGTCGCGGCCGTCGCGCCCGACGTAGATGTACTTCACGCTCTTGTCGTAGGGTAGGGCGTCGAACGCGAGATGGCTCTTGAAAAAGCGGCGGTGGGTTTGCCCTTCGGCAAGGTCTTTCACGATCTCGATCGGGGCCCAGAATACCGCGTCGATCCATGGCGAGACGAAGTTCAAGCTGGCCGGCAGCGGCCCGGGACCGAAGACGAGCAGGCTCACGATCCGCTGAGTCCACGTGGTGCCGGTCTTTAGCGACGTCGAGATGATGATGTCGTCGTCGCGAAGCCGTACCGCGTCCCAGCGTGTGCTGTCGAGATGGTGGTTCTTGTAGACGCGCGAGCGCTCGGGTCGGGCCTTGGTCATGGTTGGCCCGCAGAAACTGTCACGGACAAGGAATGCAGTCGAGGGCCACGGGGCTGCCGACTGACGCGCTCAGCACGGCGAGCGCGTCAGTCGCGCCGACCACACCGCTCTCGTCCACATCGCAGACACACTCGTCGCACTGACCGAGCCCCACCGCCGTGCGGAGCACGACCAGCGCGTCGACCGCAGCGATCCGACCGTCACCATTGCCATCACCGCACAGCGAAGCGGGCAGAGTGGTGCTCGTCGTCGTGGTGCTGGTCGAGGTTGTGGACGTTATCGTGGTGGTGCTCGTGGTGGTGGTGACCGTTATGTCGCGAAGCACCTCGATAGCCTTCAGCGTCGGGTTCTCGAGCCCATGCACGAATTCGATTTGCAGGCCGTTGCCATCGCTCACGTCGGCGACCGCGGTCCTAACGACGGCGCGTCCGCTGCCGCCGGCGGCGGCGACCTGGTCAAAGTCCGCATACGCGATAGCTCCCTCGACCTCGATGTCGAACAAACGCGAACCGGGCGCGGTGGTGCCGTTGAAGGTGTTGGCGAAGTAGAGGTTCACGACGTACTCGCCGTCCGGCACGTTGAAGTCGTAGACGAGCTCGGGCGCGCCCGCCGGATCCGTGTGACTGCACTGGAAGATATCTTCGGTCGGCTCGTCCTCGCAGCCGAAGATCTCCGCGATTCCGCTGATCACGCAGCCTTCGCCCCCGCCGCCGAGATTGCAGATCGACGAATTGCCAGCCTGGTTGTAGCCGAAGTCGGCTTGCCAGACGTCGCCGTTGCAATCGGTTTTTTCACCGCTGCACTCGGCCGACGACACGTTGGCGTTCAAGCGGATCGGCTTCGAGCTCGTGCGGTCCAGCGCCGGCGGGCCGAAGCAGAGGTTCCGGGCTTCGAACACGCAGGGATCGGCATCGCCGACGAGCCCGTCACCATCGACATCGCATTCCACCGGGTCCGTGCAGAACGCTCTTCCGATGCTCACTTCGAGTCGGTCCCAGGTCGCGGCGAAGGAAGGCGCCGCACCACGAGACGTCGAGATGATGCCCGCGGCGAGCCCCTGATCGGAGTCGGTGAGCCACGCACCGGGGATGTCGATCGGTTCGCCGAGCGGAAAAATGGGACCGCGCACTCCGTCGTTGGCAAGCGCGTAGCCGCCTTGCACGGTCTGCTCCACGCGATCGATCACGATGAAGAGCTCGACGGATGCCGGGCCGGGGAAGAACACGACATCGGAGGCGCCGACGGTGACCTCACCGTCGACCTCCAAGAGAGTCTCGATCGCGCCTTCGCCGGTACCCGCGCTGGCGACGATCTTGAAGTAGTTGTCCTGGTCGCCGTTGCCGACGAAAAGGCCGAGCGACTGTTCGGGCTCGGGCTCAATGCCGAGGAACGGCGCGACCACGCTCGTGTGGACAGAGACTTCATCCGAATCGGTCGGCACGGGGAAGCCGACCTGGAAACCGTTGCTTTGAGTGTTGAGGTTTCCGCGCGCGTCGCCTTCCGAGGCGCGCTCGACCGTCACCACACCGGCTGCCCCACCCGCCGTCATCTCGTCGGCGTCGAAAAGATCGACGTAGTCGTCGTCGCCGTTGGTGATGAGGCCTGTGAAGCCGAGGCCAAGAAGCCCGCCGATGAACGGATCATCGTTCTCCCAGCCATAGAGGAGGGGAATCTCGGTTTCCGTGCCGTCGTCTGCGTCGATCGCGAACGGATCGTCGGTGTCGGGCGTTCCGTCGTTGTCGTCGTCGATGTCGTTCAAGTCCGACCAGAAATCGCCGTCGATGTCGGGCGGCGTGTCGCCGGCCGAGCAAGGGTTGGTGCCGTTGTCGATCTCGTCGGCGTTGTCGAAACCGTCGTCGTCCTCGTCGAGGCTCGCGTTGTCGGCGCCCGTGCAAGTATCGAGATCGGCCGGCTCGTACACGATGATCGAGTCGAGTGCGTGCTCCGCTACCCAGACGGTGCCCGGGAAGACCGCATTGTCGCCTTGGGTCGTCACATCGAGTGGCTCGGACCCGACGGATGCGAAGAGAGGCGTGGCGCTGGCGACCGCCGTGCCGGCGCCGTTCAGTTGGATACGCCAGATCTGATTGTCGAAGCTCGTGGCGAGGAGATCGCCTTCCATCGCGTCGCCGAAGTTGGACGCCGTATATTCGACGAGCCCGTTCGTCGAGCGCTTGAAGGTGAACAGTGCGCCGTCGCCGGCGCCCGGCGCCCGGTAGTCGCACTCCACGGTGTTGTTCGAGCTGACAGGCGACTGGGGATTGCTCGAATTGAAAGTGTTGGCCGTGCGCGCGCGCGTCGGATTTGGATGGCCGGCGTAGTATCCGCGACTCGGGATGTGATGCAGGTTGTCCCAGTGCGAGACTCCGGGCTCGGAGATCCCGTTCGTGCAATTCGAGCCGCCTTCGCCCACGGGAACGTCACCCCAACCGCCGTTGGGGCCGTTGTCGATCGTGTACATCCGGCCCGCTTCGGTGACCATGACATCGTAGGGATTGCGAAAGCCGGGTGCGTAGATCTGCACGGGGCCGCCCGGAACGAGACGCGCTTGGTTCTTGCCGTTGTTCCCTCCGAAAGGATCGTTCGCGTCGCTCGAGCCGGAGCGGTCTTCGTCGTTCAGCGTCGGCAAGTTGTAGGTCGAGTCGCCGATGACTTCGAGATCGATCTCGAGAATCGCAGCGGACAGAGCGTACTCGGGCAGTTGCGCGAAGTTGATCGACGGCGCGCCCTGATTCGTGTTGCCGCCTTGGGCGACGTAGAGCTTGTCGCCGTCGAGGTCCAGCGCCATGCCGTTGCCCGTGTGGTTCTCTTCCGAGCGCGGAAGTCCACGCACGATATCGAGCTTCGTCCACGACGAGCCGTTCTTGGTGAGGCGAGAGACGATGCCGGAGTTGGTGTCGAGGTTCTTGTCCGTGCCGTCGGCGCCGCCGCCGATTCGCGGATCGGCCGACGTCACGTAGAGCACCGGAGTCTGAGCCGTGCCGGTGACGAGGAGGCCCGTGCAGAGTCGATTGTTGATTCCGGAATTGACGACACCGTCGTCATCGTGGTTCTGGATATTCTTTACTTGATTGATGACTTCTGTCGCCGTAACACTGTAATTTCCCTGACTGTTGCGGCTGATGTTGTAGGCGCGAATCGTGCCGTCCTGCTGGGCGACGTAGAGGCGTCCGTCCGGCCCGAACTGCAGCGACGTCGGCGCGTTCAGATTCGAGGTCACCGCGAGCGTTCTCTTCGAGAAGCTGATTTGTGCGTCGACGCTCGGCGCGATGGCAAGCGTCGCGACAAGCGCCGCGATGACGAAGACTGCGCTCCTGCGCGCCAAGCCCACAGCCCGGATCATTAGGCGTTCCACTCCTTGCTCGTGCCCACCGCCGCCACCCCACCCACAGCGAGGAGTCGTGTCACTTTCGGATCTATCGCGTAGCAGGAAAATCACGGCTTGGCACGTTGCGGCGTGCACAACTGTACTTCGAAAATCGCGCAATCGTCATCATGCACGCGTGCAAGCGCCCCCGTTGAGGGGGGTGTCGACCCGCGTCAGCTCCCGCGACAAGGGAGAGTGAAGTGTAGCGTTGCGCCGCCGGCGGCTGATCGATCGGCGGCGATCTCGCCACCGTGAGCGACGACGATCGATTCGCTGATGGCGAGCCCCATGCCGAGGCCGTTCGGCTTGGTCGTGAAAAAAGGCTCGAAAATCGCGCGCGAATCGCCGGGCGGAAGTCCCTTGCCGGTGTCGGTCACGCGCACTTCGACGATACCCACGTCGCGGCGGTGGGCGAACAGTACGATCTCGCGCGGAGAGCCGGGAGTGACTTCGTCGAAAGCGTCGAGCGCATTGCCGAGAAGGTTCACGATCACCTGCTCGATCTGGATCCGATCGATCTCCACTCGGGGGAGTCCGTTCTCTACCTCGAGTCGCATGGCGACTGCTTTGCGCGATGCATCGGATTCCACCATTTGCATCGCTTCGCGAAGAACTGCTTCGAGCTCGTATTTTTGTCGCGGTGTCGGATCTTTTCGCACGAAGTCTCGGAGCCGCCGAACTACGTCGGCGGCGCGCAGTGCCTGATGGTTGATCTCCGTCGTTGCCTCGCGAACGTTCTCGATCTCCAGCGATCCGCTACGAAGCGTGCGCGCAAGGCCGCTCGCGTAGTTCACGACGGCGGCGAGCGGTTGGTTGATCTCGTGCGCGAGCTGCGTCGCCATACCTTCCACGGTTCGTAGCCTTTGCAGGTGCGCGAGCTCGGCCTGTTGCTCGTGCACCCGTGCTTCGACGCGACGACGCTCCGCGACTTCCCCACGAAGGCTCTGGAGCGCGCTCTCCAGCTCGCGCGTGCGTTCCGCCACGCGTTGCTCGAGCCCGTCGCGCACGTCGCGCAACGCGTCCTCGGCACGAACGCGCTCGGTGATGTCGACGGCGAATACGACGACGCCGACCACGTTCCCGTTTGCGTCGAAGTGCGGCACTTTGTCGGTTCGGACCCAACGCTTCTCGCCGGTTGCCGTGAGGAGAGGCTCGACGATTTGCAGCTTCGGCAAACCCGAGCGGATCACTTCGAGGTCGTCACGGTGATATGCGGCTGCGTCTTCGGGATACAGATCGTAGGTGGAGCGACCTTCCAGCGCTGAGACGCTGAGTCCCATCGACTCGGCCGCTGGCCGGTTCGCGCGCAGAATGCGGTTCTCGCGGTCCTTGTACCAGATGAAAGCGGGCACGGCGTCGAGGATCTCGCGAAGATCTTCCCACTGACGCTGGAGCTTTTCGTCGTCCATCGGCGCCTCGAACCTAGCATGGCGGTGGGCGGAAGGTTAGGGTGCGGGATGGGGGCGGTAAGTTGGCCGGCGGGCCTTTGCCTCGCCGTTCTCGCACTCCACCTCGTCGTTCCGGCGCGCCCCGTGGACGGCTACGTGGTGGATCCTCACAGCGCGCGAAAGCTCCGCTATCGGCTGAACGGGATCCCGGTTTTGGCGCTCGTCGTCACGGCTTGGGCGCTCGCGTGCCGGAGCGGTGTCCTGGCGTGGGACGCGCTCTGGGTAGAGCGCTACGAGATTCTCGCCGGCGCCTGCGTGCTCGGGCTTCTGTTTACCTTCGCCGTCGTGCTGCCCGCGCCGCCGGTTCAGGGAAAGTCCTTGCTCGCGGATCTCTATCTCGGTCGTCTCGAGAATCCGCAATGGGGTGACGGTCGCGTAGACGCGAAGATGTTTCTCTATCTCTTCGGTGCCGTCCTGCTCGAGCTGAACGTGCTCTCGTTTACCGCGCGGCATCTCGCGATCCATCCGGACGATCCGTCGCCGGGCGTTCTCCTCTACGCGGCGCTATTCACATTCTTCGTCGTCGAGTATCTGACGTTCGAAGAGGTCCACCTCTACACCTACGACTTCATGGCCGAGCGCGTTGGCTTCAAGCTCGGGTGGGGCTGTCTCGTATTTTATCCGGCGTTCTACTGCGTCGGGCTCTGGGCTCTCGCAGAGGCGCCGAATCCGGAGGTCGGGTCCGCGTATCTCGCCGGCTGCGTGCTGCTCTTCTTCGCGGGGTGGACGCTCTCGCGCGGGGCGAATCTACAAAAGTTTCGCTTCAAGAAGGATCCTCGGGCGAAAGCGTTCGGTGTGCTCGAGCCGCGGCCGCTGAGTGGAGGAGGGAAGCACGTGCTCACGGGCGGATTCTGGGGGCTCTCGCGCCACATCAACTATCTCGGTGAGATCCTGATGGCTTCCGCGCTGGCTCTCGTGCTCGGCTATCCGACCGCGCTCGCGCCGTGGCTCTACCCTCTCTACTACCTCCTGCTGCTCGTTCCGCGCCAGCACGCCGACGACCGGCGCTGCGCCGAGCGCTATGGCGCTTTGTGGGACGAGTACTGTCGCCGCGTCCCCTACCGAATCGTTCCCTACCTCTATTGAGGCCGATTCCATGAGCGACACTCCGACGCGAGACCGGGTGGCCGCCGAAAGCGAAGACGTCGCGCAGAAGGAACCGCGTCGTTTCCTTCTGGTCCTCGTGCTCGTGTCGGCCCTGCTCGCCGTGCTCGTCTCGTTCCGTACCGTGCAGCGCCTCGAGTCGACTCGCATGAAGCTCGAGTTCGAGCGTACGGCCAACGATCGCGTGCGCGCGGTTCGTGCCGACATGGAATCCTACGTCAACGATCTCTACGCGATTTCTGCGTTCTTCCGTGCATCGGAGACGGTGACGCGGAGTGAGTTCCACGAGTTCACGCGTCCGCTGTACGCGCGCCACCGTGGCATCCGCGCCTTCGACTGGGTGCCGCGTGTCGAAAAGGCCGAGCGCGCGAGCTACGAGGCTCGTGCCGCGGCCGAAGTTCCGGGCTTCCGCATCACGGAGCTCGCCAAAGACGGGAAGCTCGAGCCCGCGGCCGAGCGTGCCGAGTACTATCCGGTCGAATTCATCGAGCCCGTCACCGACGCGAATGCGCCGGTCTTCGGTTTCGACATCGCATCGCATCCGACCTCGCGCGCAGCCCTGTTCGCGTCGCGCGACACCGGCTCGCTCGCGATCGCGGGGCCATTGCAACTCATTGGCGACGAGCTGGAACAGTCGGGCTTTCTCATGTTCCTGCCGCACTTCGACGGTGATCGAGCCCCTGTCTCCGTCGACGGGCGCCGAGAGCGATTCGTCGGTGTCGTCGTCGGCGTCCTGCAGCTCGCGGATGCGCTTCGCGGTGTGATCGAGCACCTCGCGCCGGTGGGAGTCAGTGTCGAAGTCGCCGAGCGCGGGCGGGTGATCGCCGAGTATCGAACGGTCGATCCGGAGGACGTGAGCGCATGGTCTCGATTCACGCGGGGCGGAGCGCTCGACTACTCGGTGGTGGATTCGGTGCCTTTCGGCGACCGTGAGCTCGAGATCCGCTGCCGGCCGAGCCCCGATTTCGTCGCGGTGCACGCCTCTCCCCTGCCTCTCGTAGTGCTCGGCGGCGGAGCACTCTCCATTCTCGCACTGTGCTTCTATTTCGCACGTCTTCGCCACGAGATCCGAGAGCGCCTTCGGGCGGACAAAGCGCTCCGCGAGAGCGAGCGTCGCTATCGCGTGCTCGTCGAGCACGCACCCGAAGCCGTGGTCGTGTTCGACGTCGACGAGGGACGTTTCGTCGACGTCAACGAGAACGCGGTACGTCTCTTCAAGCGCAGTCGTGAGCACCTTCTCGTCATGAACACCGTCGACTTGAGCCCGCGCCTCCAACCCGATGGTCGATCGTCCGCCTCGACGATTCGCGCGCTCATGACCGAAACGCTCGCCGGCAGCACGCCGGTGGTCCCGTGGGTGCTCCGAGACAGCGGGGGCGTGGACTTGCCCTGCGAGATGAGGCTCGTTCGTTTGCCTCCGTTCGATCGGGCGCTCGTTCGCGGAAGCATCATCGACGTCACGGAGCGAAGACAAGCCGAGCTTCGCCAGTTGATGATGGCGCGCGAGCTCGATCATCGAGTGAAGAACAACCTGGCCGAAGTGCTCGCGCTCGCCGAGCAAACCGGCATGTCCGCTCGCTCCTACGACGAGTTCCGCGAGTCCTTCGCCGGCCGGGTTCGCGCCATGGCAAGAACCCACGAGGCGCTCGCGGCGAGGCAGTGGCGCGGGGTCCCGCTCCGCGACGTAATCGACCTCACGCTCGCGCCTTACGACGGGCGAGCCGAGGACCGCATCGCGAAGCGCGGAGACCCGGTGATGCTCGCGCCGGCGGCTTCGTCCGCGATTTGCATGACGTTGCACGAGCTCGCAGCGAACGCCGCGAAGTACGGCGCGCTGGCCGTCGCTTCCGGTCGCGTGGATTTGAGCTGGCGGCAAGAGGAAGACGGGAGCCTTCGTCTCGTGTGGCGCGAGAGCGGAGGACCGCCGGTCGAGCGGCCGGAGCGTGCAGGATTCGGTACACGACTGGTCCACGGAGTCGTGACTCACGAGCTCGGAGGTACCGCGAAGATGGAGTTTCGCGAGGAAGGAGTCCGTTGCGAGATCCACATCCCGCGTGAGCACGTTCAACTTGACGAGGTCGTGTCGTGAGCGCGGTGTCTGAAGACACGAAGCCCTGCCGCGTGCTCGTGGTCGAGGACAACTTCGCCGTCGCGGAGAGTCTTCGCTACTTCCTCGACGCTCACGGCTTCGTCGTCGTGGCCGTGGCGGGAAACTTGAAGGCCGCGCTCGTGGCGGTGGAGCAGGGGGGCTTCGACGTGGCCGTGCTCGACATCCGCCTTGGCGCCGACGTCGTGACCCCGGCGGCCGAGCACCTCGTGGCCCAGGCCATCCCGATGATCTTCCTTTCAGGCTACGCAGACGCGGACGTGTTGCCGGAATCGTTGCACGGCTATCCGAGGCTCGGAAAGCCCTTCGACCCCGTCTCGCTCATCGCCGCGATCCGCAAGCTCGAAGGCGGCGGCTAATCGATCGTTCGTCGCCCGGCTTGCGCGCAAGCGACGATTCCGCTCGACTACCGCGCGAAACGAGGCCCGGAAGGTCGAGCCGTGGATGTGGTGGACAGAGCTTGTGGTTGGTGGGTCGCGGCCGTCGTTCGGCGCGCGGGATTCACGCTCGCGCTCGTTGGCGTGCTGACGGTAGCGGTGGCTGCGTACGCCGCGCTCAACCTCGGCATCGACACCGACACACGGAAGCTCATCAATCCGAAGCTCGACTTCCAAGAGCGCCAGCGAGATCTCGCAAGAATCTTTCACTCCGTCGCCGACGGCGTGCTCGTCGTCATCGACGCCGAGAGCCCGACAGCGGCGGGCCGCGCTGCGGATGACCTCGCGGCGCGACTCGCGCCGCGCACCGACCTCTTCTCCGCGATCGACGTGCCCGGCGGCGGGCCGTTTTTTGCGAAGAACGCGCTCCTCTATCTCTCGACCGACCAACTGGAGGATCTCACCGATAGGCTGAGCAAGGTTCAGCCCTTTCTCGCCGAGATCGCGCGCGACCAAAGCCTCGTCGGCGTAGCGGACCTACTCAGAAAAGCCCTCGAGGCTGCACGCGATGGAAACGCGACGGGCTTCGATCTTGCGGCCGCGCTCGATCGCGTCACCGCGGTCGTCGAAGCGGCTGCCGACGGGAAGCGCGCCGTCGACCCCTGGGGTAGCGCGCTCTTCGGCGGCGCCGCCGGAGCGGAAGCGAGACAGCGCGTAGTCGGGCTCCGCCCGGTGAGTGACGACGGGATGCTCGCTCTCGGCGCGCCCGAGCTCGAAGCGATCGACGACGCGCGGCGGGACCTCGGGCTCACGCGCGACCGAGGCTTTCGCGTCCGCGTTACCGGCGAGCCGGTCATGAATTACGAAGAGCTCGGCGCGGTCGCGAAGCAGAGCCGCTTCGTTGCCGTCGTGTCGTTCCTGCTCTTCTCCGCGACCATCGTGTTCGCGCTCCGGAGCGCCCGGCTGGTGGCCGCGGCTTGCGGGAGTCTCGGGGTGAGCTTGCTTTGGACCAACGGTGTTGCCGCCGCGACCGTCCACGATCTCAACATGATCTCGGCTGCGTTCAACGTGCTGATCGTGGGCCTCGGCGGAGAGTTCGGGATCCATTTTGCCATGCGGTACTTGGAGTTTGCCGGCAAAGGCCTCCGTCGTGACGCCGCGGCGGTGGAGACCGCCAAGTCGATCGGCGAATCTTTGCTCTCGAGTGCCGTGACGACGTCGATCGGCTTCTTCATGTTCCTGTTCACGGATTTCACGGGCGTTGCTCAGCTCGGCCTCATCGCGGGCACCGGCATGTTCATCTCGTTTGCGAGCACGATGACGGTCATGCCCGCGCTGCTCACGATCGGCGACCACGAAGCCAAAGTGAGGGTGCCCGCGACGCCGGCGTGGCTGACTCGCCTCGATCGCCTGCCGATCCGCTACGCTCGTGGCGTACGGATCGCAGCCGTCGTGATCGCGTGCATCGCGATCGCACTGCTTCCGCGCATCCGCTTCGACTACAACCTGACCCGTCTTCACGACGTCACGCTCGAATCCGTGAAGACGTTTCAGGAGCTGCTTTCGAGCACTGCGAAGTCGCCCTGGACCGCGGACGTGATCGCCGCAGACTTAGACGCTGCCGCCGCGCTTGCCTCTCGATTCGAAGCGCTGCCGAGCGTGGCGGAGGCGCGGACCGTGCTCGACTTCGTGCCGGTGGACCAAGAGGAGAAGCTCGAGATCATCGAGACCGCCGCTCTCTTCGTGCCGATGACGATCGGCGCCGGCCCGTCGCGAAGCGACGAGGAGCGTCGCACCGCGCTCTCACGTCTCGCCGGCGAAGCGCGCGCCTTTGCGACCGGCACGGGGGAGGTGGCCGCCGCCACCGGCCGGCTCGACGTGGCGGTGACTCGTTTCCTCGCCGGCTCCGGCCGTGAAGACGGCCAACCCGCCGTTCTCGCGCGTCTAGAGCGCGACCTCGTCGGCTCGCTCCCCGGTCAGATTCGGGATCTCCAGATGCTGATGCAGCCGAAGACCGTCACTCGCGCCGACCTGCCTCCCGATCTCACCCGGCAAATGCTCGCCGCCGACGGCCGCGCGCGCGTGCAGCTGACGCCGCGCGAAGACATCGGTGACAGCCGCGCTCTCGATCGCTTCGTCGGCGAGGTGAGAAAGCTCGCCGACGACGCGAGCGGGCTCGCCGTCTACGCTGTCGAGTGGGGCGAAGTCACCTGGCATGCCATGCTCGCCGCGCTCTTCGGCGGTTTCTTCTGCATGCTCGTTTTCCTCGTCGTTCTCTGGCGAAGCGTCTGGGACGCCCTGCTCGCCTTCTTCCCGCTGGCCCTCGCAGCCCTTCTCACTTGCGCCGCGCTCGTCGTCCTCGACGTCCCCTTCAACTTCGCCAACGTGATCGTGCTGCCGCTCCTGATCGGCATGAGCGTCGACAGCGGCGTCCACCTGGTGCACCGTCACCGCACGAACCCCGAAGAAGCCGACGTCCTCGGCACGAGCACCGCTCGCGCCGTCTTCTACTCCGCGTTGACGACGATGCTCTCGTTCGCAAGCCTCGCCTTCACCCCCCACGGCGGCATCGCCGCCATCGGCCAAATGCTGACCATCGGCGTCGCCTTGGTCCTCATCTGCTACGTAGTCGTCCTCCCTGCCTGGCTAGTATGGGACGACGAGCGCCGAGCCGCCCGGAGCCGCTAGCGGTCCATTCGAAACGCGCGGCTCAGGACGGGCTCGCCTCTCGCCTGTGCTCCCAACCGCCCCCGCGTGTTCGGCGTACCGAAGAGTATGTCAGGGCGCGCGACCGACGCAGCGGCTCTGCAGCCGGACAGCCCTCGCCGACGGGAGGAAGCCACCAACCCGCGACGGTGGGCCGGTTAGTTCCGGTTTACCAGAGTGGATCTTACGTCTGCTCACAGCTCCTCCGGCGTTCAGTATGCTTCCTTCCCGAGCCAGTCCGTCGCGAGGTCGGCTCGGGCTGCGCGTCGCCGTCACGAGCTCAAAAAGTCCGGACGGCAGGGGAAACAATCGGTTCCATGTCTCCGCGTCGTACGGCGGTTCCTGGGGGCACACCGTGATCGAGCGCGGTACACTTGCCTCCACCGGGATGGCTGCGAACGTGTACGAGCGTGCTCCCTTCTGTTGCATCCGACGCGCCACATGGTCACCTAGCTGAAGAATTATGATTCGAATGCGGTTGAGGACGGCTGATGCAGCGAGGTATGCAACGCGTCGTCGTGAACATGAACACCGAGACTTGCCTCGGCAGTAGGGGCTGCTACTTATAGTCATCCTATCCATGTCGCAACGTTGGACAGTGATCGACCTTTTCTCAGGCGCGGGCGGGATGAGCTGCGGCTTTCATGCGCACCCCGGCTTCAAAATCGTCGGCGCAGTAGATGGCGAGTTTGGGAAGCCCAGCAACGGCCGGGGCACACTCGAATGCAACTCAACCTATGAAGCCAATATGGGTGTACGACCGCTCGTGAAGGATCTAGCGGTCATACCACCGAGCGAACTGCCTGCGCTCTTTCAAGAGCAACTCGGTAAACGGCCTCTCTCGGTCCTAATCGCCTGCCCTCCATGCACGGGGTTCTCGCGTGCATTGCCAAAGAATCATCTGGTGGACGATCCGCGCAACTCGCTTGTGATCGAGAGCGCCTTGTTTGTCGAGGCGCTGAAGCCACGAATCTTCGTCATGGAGAACGCCCGCGAGCTAATCCGCGGCAACTTCAGTCACCATTTCGAGAACCTGAAACGGAGCCTTGAACGACTGGGGTATCGGGTTCATGGCGACGTACACATCTTGAGCAAGTTCGGGTTGCCACAAAAGCGAGAGCGATCGATCGTTGTCGCGGTCGCCAAGGGCTTGCAGCTTCGTACCTTGGACGATCTGTGGGCAGGCTATCGCGTGAAGGCGGAAGCGACTCACGTCCGACGCGCGCTGTCGGGGCTTGAAACGCTCGTCGCTGGTCGAGCCAGCACCACGGACCCTCTGCACGCTTCACCGGGATTCTCCGACCCGAGCAGCCTTCGTCGGCTTGAGCTACTACCCAACGACGGTGGGTCGTGGGCCGATCTTCGGTTGCATCCGGAAGCACTCCACGTGCTAACGCCCGCGATGCTGCGGAACATCGAGGCCGGCGATTTTGGCTCGCACCCCGACGTCTATGGTCGACTCTGGTGGGATCGCCCCGCCATAACGATCAAACGAGAATGCTCTCACATCGGCAATGGGCGCTATTCGCATCCCGAGCAGAATCGGCTGTGTTCCGTCCGGGAGATGTCAATCCTGCAAGGGTTCCCGAGAGACTACGTCTTCCGAGGCTCGCTCTCTAACATGTACCGTCATATCGGCGACGCGGTGCCTCCGCTCATTTCGTATCAGCTTGGAGATTGTGATGGAAGATCGTCGGATCTTCTCCGACGCTTCGGTTTTCAATGAAAACCCGACGCCATTCACAAGCACGTCGGCGCCGGGGTGAGCTGCGTTCGTCACAATCCGAGCGTCTCGTTCCGCCGCGATCGACGCGGCGCGAAACGCATACTCGAAGGATTTTTTCTTGAAGCGCTCTTCGTTTGTCGCGTGGTGGAGAAGCAGACGGCTCGAAAAGTTCTCGGCGAACGCAGGGACAACAATGTCGCTACCCGGCGCGATGTCCGCACCGACGCGCGCGTGAAGGGCCTTGGCCATCGATATGAGGAGCTTGATTTGTCCAGGCCGCAAATCGCGCACCAACCGCAACAGGTCTTTCCGTGCGGCCACCTACAACCTCTCCCGCCGTCCAGCTTTCTGAACGCGCGCTTCAGTTTTTTCGAGGAGAACCGAGAGCCTCGTGCCCAGTGCGTTTGCGATGAGCACCAGATTCCGCAAGCTGACATTGCGCTCACCGCGTTCGAGGCTGCCGATGTACGTGCGATGAAGGCCGACGACGGTGGCAAACCGTTCCTGGCTGAAACCACGGCTATTCCGTTCCTCTCGAATGACCTGGCCGAGCACCTCCTGGACGGACGTTGGTTTCACGCATTGCCGCTAGTAGTTACGTGGACACGATGAGTCTACAGACTATAAGTCTCACCCTGATGTGATGGCGGACGTCCTATCTACTGAGCAGCGTTCGCGATGCATGTCGCGAGTTCGTAGCAAAAACACGACGCCGGAGCTGATGGTGCGTCGCGCGCTGTTTCGGATGGGCTACCGATTTCGCCTGCACAAGGCGGATCTTCCAGGCAGCCCGGACATCGTTCTTAAGGCCCTCAAGTGCGCGATGTTCGTACACGGCTGCTTCTGGCACGGCCATAGAGGGTGTCCTCGAGCCGCGCGACCAACCAGCAACATCATGTTTTGGGAGCGGAAGCTCGATCGAAATATTGTACGTGACAGAAATGTGCGCGAAGAGCTACGAGTGCGAGGTTGGCGCGCAGTTGTACTCTGGGAGTGCCAGTTGCGAGACGAAGCCGAGATAGAAGCGCGACTTCGAAAACTGATTGCCCGTTCGGCCGGCAGGATCGAAGGAACCAGCGATTCGTGACAGCGACATCTCAGCTCACCTGAATCGCGACCCGCTCCCGAACTCGCGTCAATGTCCACTCACCGAATCCGCGTTTTCTCATAACCCGCGAATAGTACTGTCTCACCGTCCCGCGCGGACCAATGGGGGCCCTTGACTGAAGCGGGGCAAACGCGAAGTACGTGTCTTCGCCGTACGCGCGCGAGCCGATCGCGCGGTGTGGGCGGCGGGGGCCGGTAAGGGGCCCGCCGCGAGTTCCGGAGCGCGCTTCGCGCGGAGGTGTTTGAGCGCCGGGCCCCTTACCGGCCCCCGCCGCCCGCGACTCAACGGTCTCTTCGCGCGCTCAGGGAGTCGACGAGCACTTGAGCGCTTTGCCGTTACTCTTGAGCTCGCAAGTGAGCAACGCCGTCGCGCAAACATCGTCGATGCGGACCGTCTGTCTAAGCACCGGCGGCGAGTCGGCTTCGGCCACCGTGAACAGCGTCACCGTTCGGCCGTCGAGGTTGAACGACATCTTGTTGTCCTTCTGCGAGAGCTTGCCTTTCCTCCAGCTCGGCGCGCCCGGCACGTCGGCTTCCTTGTCGAGGAATTTCCACTTCGGCTTGGTCGCCGTCCCCGACTGCACGAAGCAGGTGGGCGGTGTGCACGTGCCCGCGGTGAGCGTGCTCGAGAACAGCTCGCCGCTCAGATTGTTGTTGAAGATGATCCGCACGTCCTGGGTGTCCGGGTCGATGGAGAGCCCTTCGGCGAAATTGAAGTCGCCTTTGGTCTTCCAGCGATCGAGGTCAGCGGCGTCCGGCGAGTCTTTGAAGCTCGCGCCTTTGACGAAGGCCGGGATGATGTGCGGCCCGGTGAGATCCTCGCAGCCGAGAATCGGCGTGCCGCCCGGGTTGGCATCGCAGAGGTTGGTGCAGAGATCGTCGTCGACCGCGTTGCCGTCGTCGCAGCCTTCGTTGGCCTCGACGAGATCGTTGCCGCAGCAGCCTTCGCCGAGCGGGCAGTCGAGAGCCGTCTGGCAAGTCGTTCCACTCGGCTTGCACTTGCCCGAGATGGTGCAGGTCGCCGAGCAGGGGCTTCCGCTCACCCCGTTGGAAACGCCGAGGTCGCACTGCTCGGAAGGCAGATCGAGAATGTTGTCGCCGCAGAAGCAGACGGCATCGTCTCGACCGTTGCACTGATCGCAGGGATCGCCGACGCCGTCGTTGTCGTCGTCGGGTTGCTCGCAGGTCTCGCCGACGGGGCACTCGCTGCTCGAGCCGCCGGGACAAGTCTCGGGACCGGCGCCGCTGCAGAGCGACGGGGGGTTCGCGTTGTCGGGGCAATTGTCGATGCCGTCGGGGACTCCGTCTCCGTCGGTCTCGGTGAGGATCGCGAACGCTTCGATGTTCTGAGGAGCACCGACGAGCCCGACCGCCACACCGTTGAAGAACATGGAGACCGTGCCGGCTGGATCGCGAGTCACGTTGCAGCTGTCGCCGACGCCGGGACAGTCGTCATCGCTCGAGCACACCGCGGCGCTGATCGCGCAGGTGCCGGTGTCGCAGGTCTCGCTCACCGGACAATCGATGTCGGCCGCGCAGGGGTCGCCGCTCGGTACGCAGTTGCCGGCGCCGAAGGTGCCGTCGTAGAGGAGGAGATCCTTGCCGGGCGTGTGCGCCGGGAAGCCGGGCGGAACGCCCGAGCCTTTCTTGAAGACCAACTCGCCACTCATCGTCGCTGCGTCGAAGCTCAGGATGTCCATCGCCTCGATGTCGCTCGTGATGCCGTTGCCCTCGCCGTTGATCCGGTCGGCCTCGAGGAACATGGAGAAGCTGCAGCTCTCGATCGTGCCGTTCAGTGCGAATCCGTCCGGAATGCAGCGCAGCAGGTCCTCGTTCTCGAAGTGTACGCCGTCGAGCCCCGGTACCCCGGAACCGCCGGTGAGCGAGCCGACGATCGGACAGCTGTGAGGTGTCGACGTAGTGGCTGAAACGGCGTCTTCGCAGGACCCGTCGGCAAGCAGCGCCAGCGCATCCCATGGCTTTGCGACGACTTCATCCTGCTGCGTGAGGTCACCATTCAAGTAAAGCTTGAAGGCGCCGTCGTCGTAGGGGAGGGCGTCGGTGAAGGGACGCAACAGGTCATCCGGAGAGAGCACCGCGATGTCCTGTTTCAGCAGCGACCCGATGCCGGGCACCGACGTGTCGTTCAGCGCGACGAAAGCCAGGCTGCCGTTCGGCGCAGCGTGGAGAGCTCGTTGCTGCGTGTTGATCTGCAGATCCGGCGCGTCGCCGTCGAGGAAGTGGCTCCAGTCGCAGCCGGTGATCGGAATGCCCGACGACGTCGGCTTACAGAGGAGCAGGTCCTCTTCGCCGACGAGCACGCACTCGCCGGAGCCGACCGTGCAGGTTATGCAGCCCGTATCGCAGACGGTCGTCGTTCCACTGGCGGTGACCGAAATCACCACGAGGGGATCTGCAGCTTCCGCAGGCGGAGCCGTCCAAGGCGTCAAAAGTAGCGTAACTGCGGCGACAACTACGGAAGCGAGATGCATCGTTCCGTCCTCCCTCTGTGCTGCGACTGTTTCGTCTGGTCGGTGATCGGTCTTCGCGCTTATACGCTGGGGGAAGCCCCTTGCTCAATAGGGGAATTCCCTAGGGGGGTGCACGGGGCGCCGAGGAATCAGGGGCCGGTCGTCGCGCCGCCGGTGGCCGGCGCGTAGTCGCGGCTGTAGGGCCCCGGCGCGAATCCGCGACTACCGTATACCATCTCGACGTTGGCTCGTCGGGCGAGGTCGTGGGCCGAGTCGCTCGTCGACTCGAGCACTTGTGCGATCGCCGCCGTGATCAGTGCGCCGATGAGATCGTTGCTTGCGCCCGAGCCTTCCACGCCGACGGCATTGCCCGTCCAAATCTCGGTGCCGCTCGCCGTGTGCACGAGCCGCGCTCGCGCTTTCACCACGGTGGTGGAGCTCAACACCTGGTATTTCTGACCCCAGTCCTCGATCGTGACGTAGAGCACGGCGTCGGGGCCTATCACCTCGCGAAGCTTCGCGAGCGAGACATTGTGCATCTCGTCGGGGGTCGGGAGCCCGTTGTCTTTCATGTAGGCGTCGATGACGGCGACGGGAAAGACGTAGTAGCCGGCTTCGCCGATCGGCATGCTGATGGTCGAGAGCCAGTTGTAGGACGCGTTCACGTCCACGGACTCGTTGAGAGGCGGAAGCACCAAGATGGAGCGCGGCTTCAGCGTCTCGAACGCGCTCACGTTTTCCTCGACGGTCTGGGTGCAAGCGCTTGCGGCCAGCATGGCGATCGAAGCGCCTAGAGCGATGATGCGGCGCATGGTCAGTCCTTTTTCATCTCCTGCTTACGCTCCTGCTTCTGCTTCGTCATGCGCGCGAGAATGCCGTCGACGAAGTGGCCGGACTCCGGAAACAGCGCTTTCTCCGTCGCGAACTGCTCGTAGGCAGCGTCGAGCTGACCTTGGCCATAGTAAAGATAGCCGAGGTGGGCATGTACGCCCGGCGGCACGCGTTGCCCGGCGGCTTGCGTTCGCGTGACGTCTTCGGTGAGGCGCGAGAGCTGAGCCGTCGGGTCGGCCTTGCCGGGCCGAACGTACGCGTCGTAGAGCACGTTTTCGTAGTCGCCCCAGCGATAGAGCGCGGAGCTCTGGGCACCGCAGGCCGCGGTGAGGAGCGCCAACGCCAGAGCGCCGACCGTTGCGAAGGGCTTCAAGCGGATGAAGCTCAGCGAGCCCGAGTCGGGCTCCAATCGCCGCGCTCGAGCCCGGCAACCAAGTTGTTGACGGCTTCGCGGATCGCGAGATCCAGAACCTTTCCGTTTAGCGTGGCATCGTAGCCGGCCGTCCCGCCGAAGCCGATCACCTCGCGATTGCTGAGCTCGTACTCGCCGGCGCCTTGTACGGAGTAGACGATCTCGGACGTGCGAACGTCGACGACGTTGAGCGTTGTCTTCGCGTACGCGATCTGCTTCTTGCCGGCACCGAGAATGCCGAAGAGCTGCATGTCGCCGACGGTCTTCCGTCCGAATTCCGTGACGTCGCCCGTGATTGCGACGTCGGCACCTTTCAAGCTTTGCTTCGCGCCGGCGAGCTTCGCTTCCTCGGCGATCGCTTCCATGTTCTCGCGATCGACGACGGCGAAGCGGCCGCTTTGCTGGAGATGGGACTTGAGGATGGTTTTCGACTGGTTGCCGAGCTGGTCGGGCCCGTCCGAGAAGATGCCCTGCATGTAGGTGGATCGATTCTGAAACTTGCCGACAACGAGCGTGTGCTTGGGGCCGCTGTACGCCGTGCCCGCCGATGCGACGGTGGTCGGTGCGATCGTGCGATGCGCTTCGGTGGCGCATCCGGCGAGAGCAAGTGTCAAAGCCGCGACGCAGGCGAGGGGTCGAAAGGCGTTGGTCGTATCCTTCATGGGCTGGCTCCTGGGTTGGCTCCGCGCGTTTGCTCGCGCCGACCGAAGCTAACAGATATGCGCCAAGCCTTCGACTCCGACACCACTCATCGTCGGAGAAAATAGAGAGATGTCATGAAACTCGAGTACTCGTTCAGCTTTCTCGCCACTTTGAAGCAGCCTCCGGTCGCGGTCGGCCCGGGCCCCTTCGGCACCCGCATGTTCTTCGAGATCGACGGTGGCAAGATCGAAGGCCCGGACTTGAACGGGCGCATGCTCACGGGCGGGGGCGACTGGATTCTGATCGGTGCGGACGGCTTCGGGCGACTCGACGTTCGCGGGCAGATGCTGACCGACGACGGCTCAGCGATCTACGTCCAGTACTTCGGCATCCTGGAGATGAACGAGGCGGTGATGCGCCAACTCGCGGATCCAAGCTCGTCGACCGACTACGGTGATCAATACTTCCGGACGACACCACGGCTCGAGACCGGCGACCCTCGATACGCATGGCTGAACCAAACGGTATTCGTGGCCGAAGGGCGATTGCCCGCCCTGAGCGGCGTCGAATACAAGGTGTATCGAGTAGCGTGACTCCATTTTCTCGGCGGAGCCGAAAAATGGTGCCTGTCCGTATTTTCTCATCGGTGCGCGTGGGGGATGACATTGGGTATGAGAGTCGAAACGGGAATTCCCCTCAATGACTGGCGCGGGGTCGGGGCGGCGGCGAAGCGCGCGGAGGACACCGGCTTCGACGGCGTCGTGAGCTTCGAGATCGCGAGTGACCCGTTCATTCCGCTGGCGTTCGCTGCGGTTGCGACCGAGCGCGTCCGTCTCGGTACCGCCATCGCGGTTGCGTTTCCGCGAAGCCCCATGGTCACGGCCATGACGGCTTACGACCTTCACGTGCAGTCGAAGGGCCGCTTCACGCTCGGCCTCGGCACGCAGGTGAAAGGGCACAACGAACGCCGATTCAGCGTTCCGTGGTCCGCGCCGTTTCCCCGCCTTCGCGAGTACATCGAGTCGCTGCGCGCGATCTGGCGTTGCTGGGATCTCGGCGAAAAGCTCGACTACAAGGGTGAGCACTATCAATTCTCGCTGATGACTCCGGAGTTCTCTCCGCCGCCCGCGAAGCTCGGTCCGATTCCGGTCAGCATCGCAGCAGTAAAGCCCGCGATGATGAAGCTCGCCGGCCGTATCTGCGACGGCGTCCGCCTTCATGGATTCGCGACGCGAAAATATTTGGAGCAGATCGCGCTGCCGGAAATCTACGAAGGCCTCCGCAACGCCGGACGTGAGCGTCGTCGTTTCGAAGTCTGGGGCGGCGGCTTCATCGCCACCGGCAAGGATGACGCGGCCGTGGCGAAGCAGCTCGAGATGGTGCGCTATCGCATCGCCTTCTACGGATCGACTCGAAGCTACCATGGCGTGCTCGCGGCGCACGGATGGGAAGATCTCGGACTGAAGCTCCACGAGATGTCGAGAAAAGGGCAGTGGAAGGAGATGGCTGCCGCCGTGCCCGACGAGACTCTCGCCGAGTTTACGGCGGTTGGCCGCTACGACGAGCTCGCGCACGTCATCGAAGATCGTTTCGGTGGGCTCAGCGACTCCATCACTCTCGACTTCGGTCACGGTGCGCCGCCTGGTCTCGCGCGCGAGCTCGTGCAGGATTTGCAGCGAATTCCCGCCGCGTTCGACGGATTCGCAACCGCTTGGTGATCTCGCTCTCGGCGCAGTGCGTCGAAGATAGAGAGTAGATTTCGCCCCTAGAGCGCTGCTACCCTCTTTCCAGCCAAGAGCGCGACACGCGCGCTGCTCGTCGTTTAGCCCACGCCGAGTACCGCCAAAGAAGCGCACGCTTCGCGCAGGGGACTTGCGAGCGTTGCCTTCCGAGCGCTCGGCTTCGCAACGCCGTAACCTCCGGATGACGGAGAACGGTGCGAGCGAAGGGGAGGGAGCGGTTGTGGTGGATTGGGTAGCAGGCCTTGCGCTCGCCGTAGCGCTCGTCGTGTCCTGGTTCTCGCGGAATCTCTGAGCGCGCGAGCAGCGTCTAGCGAAGATCAGCGAAGCTTTCCGTCGACGATGCCCGCCGGATCGTCGGCGTCTCTTGCCGTTCGATGCGTGCCGACCGCGCCGACCGGCAGTCGCTCGCGACCGAAGACGGTCCAAAGCGGCGGAGAAACGAGAGCTACGTCGTAGCTCGCTGTCACGATGACCGCGGTGGGGACGGTGTCCACGCGAACCGCGGAAGTGGGAAGGTCTTTCACACCGCTCAAGCTGCGGACGAGAGCCCACGCGCCGCGCGTGCCCCCGATCGGCGAGCCGGCGGCACTCACGCCGTCATCGGCCAACATTCGAGCCGAGTGAGAGACTGCGTAGTTGAGCAGCATGCGGTAGTACAGCACACGCCCGACGTCGAAGACGCAGCTGAGCAGCAATGCGAGAGTGATGACCGCGAGCAGTCGCTCCGACCGAAGTGGCGGAAGGACAACGCTCGGTGCCGTCGCTTCTGTGACCATACCCGTCGATGAGGCAGCAAGCGCCGTACCCAACGCCGTCCCGCGTCGCGGAGCGAGCGTTTTGCGCCCTGAGGCGCATCCGAGGACCGCGTCCTACGTCGAGCTTGTGATGCCGTCGCGCATGCGGAGCTGGTCTCATGAGAAGATCCCCGAGATCACTTTGAGACTGGATCATGCCGGTGTATCTGTTGATCGGCATGTCTCCACCATGAGCTTCATTCAGCCACGCGCCTCGTTGCTCACCTTCGTGCTCCCGATGCTGCTCACGAGCGCATGCAGCGTACAGACGGTGACGCAGAAGCGCGTGCTGCAGCCTGGGGAACCCGGCGCGTCCGAAGTCGTGGTGGGTCGCATTCCCGCCTGCGAGCGAGGCCAAGTGGCGGAAAAGGGCAAGTGCCGCGACGTCGTGGTCGCCGCGGCCGACGGTACGCAAGAGAGCCTCAGAGGCCGAGCGGCGCGCGCGGAGTGCATCCGAATCGAGGACACGGTGCGTATCGCCGTCAAGCGCCGTCACGAGCTCATGGCGCGCCAGGGCCACGACGTGCACCTCGCGCTGAATGGCATCAACAACGAGTGTCGCGTGCGAGAGGAGCAGCTCGACGCCTGCGAACGCGCAACGCGAGCCGATGCCGAAGTGCTCTCGCCAGGCGAGCTGGTGCGAAAGCGCGATGCTCTGGACG
>Ga0247727_10000594_pt1 | contig 88715 bp, 80 predicted proteins | sample WisWelCaveWW1625_FD_202498 | JGI IMG/M metagenome (GOLD analysis project Ga0247727, IMG submission 202498) | Biofilm microbial communities from Wishing Well Cave, Virginia, United States - WW16-25 | ecosystem: Environmental > Aquatic > Deep subsurface > Groundwater > Cave microbial mat | place... | reverse complement strand
CTTCTAACTGCTTCTATCTTGAACTCTCGACTGTGTTTTCCTCGTGGTTTCTCTGTTGCCATTGCACACCTCCATGGGTATTCTATTACCCATATTTGAGGTGTCCACTAAATCGGGGGAAGTCCAATTTGACCCCAACACTCTCAAAATTATGAAAGCATATATTGGCATCACCGATTTTGATTGGTTTAATTTTCTTTCCGGCTTTAACGACCTCGATGAAATAAATTTCTGGCAGCCTGGTGGGAATCGTGAATTTGGTGTGCTCAAACCCGGCGAATTGTTTCTTTTTAAACTCCACAGCCCCCGTAATTATATTGTCGGAGGCGGTATTTTCGCACATTCCAGTCTTCTTCCTGCAAGCATGGCGTGGGAAGCCTTTCAAGAGAAAAACGGAGCACCGACATTTGAAGAAATGCGAAAGCGCATTGAAAAATACAGGCATATTTCAAGCCCGCAAATCGAAGATTATCGCGTCGGATGCATCATTCTCGAAGAACCCTTCTTTTTTGGCGAGGACGAATGGATTCCTGCTCCACCAGACTGGAAGGCCAATATCGTCCAAGGTAAGACTTACGATCTCACGGAAGGCCATGGAAAAGCATTATGGTCAAAACTGAGCTCAGCGATTCACCTAGCTTATATGCGTGAAAATATTGAGACAAAACCCGGCGTAAAATATGGAGCTCCCATCACGGTTTTGCCACGGCTTGGTCAAGGATCTTTTCGAGTGTTAGTGACGGATACATATAAAAGAAAGTGTGCAATTACGGGGGAGCGAACTCTGCCCGCCCTGGAAGCAGCGCATATCAAACCTTATAACCGGGAAGGAACCCATCAAATAGAGAATGGCATTCTGTTACGTTCAGATATTCATCGCTTATTTGACAGAGGTTATGTGACGGTTACAACGGATTATCGATTTGAGGTAAGTAGGCGCATTCGAGAGGAATTTGAAAATGGGCACGAATATTACGCTTTACGGGGCAGGACAATTTATGTGCCCGAATCTCCTATTTTAAAACCTGCGAAGGATCATTTGGTTTGGCATAATGAAAACATATTTCTGGGGTAAGGTTAACACAAGTTGAATATCAAGACGCTGTAGCAGATTCGGTTTATAAGCTATGAAAGTCATTTATAAAAGCACTTACCCAAATGGGAAAAATTATATAGGGAAAGATTTAACCGGCAGCATTAATTATTTCGGAAGCGCAGATAGTAAATTTATAGAAAAGGATTTCACGCGTGAACAGCGCAAAGATTTTAAAATTAGGAAAGAAATTCTTTGGGAAAGCGAAAGCGCCACAGATGCTGAAGTTAATCAAAGAGAAATAGAGTTTATACGAAAGACCCGATCAAACGAACCTGCCATTGGGTATAACCAGTGGCCTAAGTTTAACGGAATGTCGCCTAGCGTATCAAAGCGGATAACAAGGGAATAGATTAATGCGCTATTGGTGGGTAAACCAAAACCGAACTTTTCAGCATGAAGTCCCTGGGGGCTATCTTTGGTCGCCAAAGAAGAGCAGGGATGGTTCGATCAATCATTTCTACGAGACGATGCGTGAAGTTGCAATAGGTGATTTGGTGTTTTCCTACAATGATACAAAAATTATGGCGATCGGTGCAGCGGTTTCACCAGCCTATACTTGTCCAAAGCCAGAGGTTTTTGGAACCTCAGGCGCAAACTGGGACGACATTGGATGGCGGGTGGACGTGCGCTTTAGGATTTTAAGCAATCAGATCTCTCCCAAGCTACACATGGATTTGCTCCTGCAATTCCTTCCAGAAAGATATTCTCCGATCCGTGCAGATGGAGTTGGAAATCAAATGTATTTAGCTGAAATCTCAACATCTTTTGCGCAGGCGTTGATTGCCTTGGTTGGGGTTGAGGCGGAAGTTGTTTTGCAAAATGCGCGAGAAGAAAAGGTTGCGCGAGAAGATCAAGATGCTTATTTGACGAAAGAAGCTGATATTCTTTCTGAGTGGGACGAAGTTCAAATTGATAAAATAAAAAATGATATGGCGCTTAGGGATACAGAAAAAGAGCAGGTCATAAAAGCCCGTAAGGGACAGGGGCTTTTCCGCAATCGTGTCGCAGTGATTGAACGCTACTGTCGGGTGACCCACGTTGATCGCCTTGAGCATCTTATTGCGAGCCACATTAAGCCCTGGCGAGTTGCGGCAAATACAGAGCGGTTGGATGGAGCGAACGGTTTGTTACTCACGCCTACCATTGATCACTTATTTGGGAAGGGTTATATTTCATTTAAAAATGATGGGGCAGTGATTATATCTCCAGTTGTTGACCGATTTTCACTGCATAAGATGGGTCTATCGACAGAAGGCGATTTGACTGTTGGCGGCTTTAGCAAGCAACAAGCCAGTTACCTCGAATATCATCGAGATAGTATTTTGCTGAAAGCAAAAGCGTAAAGCAAAATGGTGTATCGTTTCCAACCCCACAGGGCTGCTTCGCTGAAGTGCCAGGTCCAAACAGATATCTAGACGCCGTTCCCGCCACACAGCGCGACGGGCAAGCGCGGCGGGCACGTAACGCACGTAACGGCGCGTAACGGGACGCCGTCCGCGGCTGAAATTTAATAATTTCAGCAGGCTTGCGCGAGCTTGATGCTCGCGTCTTCGCACGGGAGAGGTTAAAAATCTAACGTCGCCTCAACGATGGCGTCCCGTAACCAAAACGGTAGGGTAGTGTACCGGTACCAGGCATGCTGGGTTCAAGTTAAACGTGGCACTTAGACTTTTGTCTAAGTACTGCAGCGGAACGTTCGGGGGACATAATAATGCCAGAGGACATGGTGGCACTAGGGATGAAATCCGATTTTTCTTTTTAGTGGGGCTTGCGGTTGGAGCAATTGTCTTAAGGTATCAAACACAATTTTGAATTGATGTAAGAACGCTTGAGAGCATGGCAACGCCTTGTTCCGTAAACGCATAGGGGAGATAGCGAAGACCACCGTGCCCTGCTTTTGAGGTGACAATTTGGCACCTCAAAAATTCCTCTTTTGTTGCTGGAACATAAAATCAGGTGGGAAGCGTTTAGGATTGCGTCTTACCTGTCTTTTAAGATGTTTCGTTTCAACTCTGTATAGATACGCAAGGTCGTAATCGAGCAGAACTTTGTGCCCCCGCACCAAAAAAATTCTTTCTTCGATGTCTTGTTGTGATGTAATCTGTTGCATATTTAGGGACCCCAGGGATAAACATTTAACAATATATTAATAATAATATGGTTATAATACATATCATGTATTTGTCAAGAAATCTAAAATTGGGGACAGTCCTAAAAGGGACTTTTCATGGACGGCACTTCAGCAAAGCAGCCCTTTAGGGTTGGAAACGGTACCGAAAGGACTAGAATAGGAGGGAATGGTGGGCATAAGATTTTTTTTGTTCATGTTCATTTTGTTGTTCGCATCGCCGCTCGGGATTAAGAACGCTTATTCCGGTTTGGCTGAAAAGGCATGCCTAGAGGCATGCGCGGCCGGGTATGATTCGTGTTTTGAAGTCTGTTATACGGACAACGGGAATTGTCAAGAAGCGTGCAAGTCCGGCAAATCGGCTTGCGAGAGTAATTGTTCATAAAAACGAATCATGGAGACAGCCCCCGTGGGGACAGGTAAACGGTGATTGACAAATATAGTATATATGCTATATTTTGATCATGCTGAGCCCCGGAGCCAGAATTTACGAATGCCGCCTTTCGAAGAAAATGTCGCAGGCTGAGCTTGCCCAAAGGGCGGGGCTTGCACAGGCAAATCTCTCCAATATTGAAAAAGGAAAGCGGGACCTGACGGTTTCAACTCTCATCCGTATTGCTTCCGCGCTTGAGATTAAACCTTCCCGGTTGATTGACCCTGAAGTTCCTTCAAAGCCCCCGGTGTTTACGCGAGATAAAATCGAGAAGCTGGCCGAATCTGTCTTGGATCCCGGAGTTTTAGCTCCGCGTGGTCTTCAGAAGCTCGCGGTTCTTTTCAGGCAAATCCTTCCGGACAAGAACCTGCGGGCAAGTGAGAAAAAAATCAACCTGGCTTGGGAGCAATTGCGCCAGCGGCTGCCGGAAAATAAAATTAAAGGCATTTTAAGCCGGGTGGAAGATGCGAGGCAGCGGGTGTATGCGAAAAAGGCAGATTGATTTTTTCTTTCGAGAGCTGGATAAAACCCTTGGCCTAAAAGCGGAAGTGATTTTGCTTGGCGCGAGTGCCGGAAGCTTGATGGGGCACATCCGGCCGAGTTTTGACATTGATTTTGAAATCCGTACGGAACGGAAAGTCCGCAATAAGAGAGAGTTTCAGGAAAAAATGATTGAAGTATCCCGAAAGGCCGGGGTGGCAGTCAACTTTTCAGAAGATGTGGGGCATTGGTCGATGGTCAATTATCTGGACTATCGGCAAACAGCTTTGCCTTATAGGAAATTTGGAAAGTTAAATGTTAAACTGATTGCGCCTGAATATTGGACGATCGGCAAAATGGCCCGTTATTATGCGCTGGATGCCAAGGATGTCGCAGCGATTATCCGCAAACAAAGGCTGCGTCCCACACCGCTTGTCCGGCTTTGGAAGCGTGCGTTGGAATCCAGTGATTTAAGCCTCGAACTGGGGCAGTTTAAAAAGCATATCGCGCATTTTTTGAAATCCTACGGCCGACGGCTGTGGGGAAAGACATTTGATTCCGAAAAATTGATTAATCTCTTGGATTAGAAATCAGCGCAGATAACCGGACGCCGTTCGCGGCTGAAATTTAATAATTTCAGCAGGCTTGCGCGAGCTTGATGCTCGCGTCTTCGCACGGGAGAGGTTAAAAATCTAACGTCGCCTCAACGATGGCGTCCCGTAACCAAAACGGTAGGGTAGTGTACCGGTACCAGGCATGCTGGGTTCAAGTTAAACGTGGCACTTAGACTTTTGTCTAAGTACTGCAGCGGAACGTTCGGGGGACATAATAATGCCAGAGGACATGGTGGCACTAGGGATGAAATCCGATTTTTCTTTTTAGTGGGGCTTGCGGTTGGAGCAATTGTCTTAAGGTATCAAACACAATTTTGAATTGATGATTGTACTTTTTTTCCATTTCCTCAATTTTTTGACGTAATTCTTTATGGGCCTCGAGCATTTGTCGAATTTTTGAGAATGTCCGCATAATCTGAATATTAACCTGAATGGCCCGCTCACTATGGAGTACACTTGAGAGCATCGCTACGCCTTGTTCAGTGAAAACATAGGGGAGATACCGCCTCCCGCCTCTGGGTTTTGAGGTTTCAAATTGAAACCTCAAACGGTATGTTTCATCCTTATTCAATTGAAACATGAAATCTTGTGGGAACCGTGTCTTGTTACGTTTCACAGCTAGATTTAGAGATTTCGTCTTAACGTCATAAAGTTCCGCCAAGTCACTATCTACCATTACTTTTCGTCCTCGGAGGAAATAAATTTTGGATTGGATGATTTCTTCCTGGATTTCCGCAACATACTTTGGTTTAGTCATCGGGTGTCCTCTCATAAAAGGAATTCTAAGTATATTTCTATTAAAGTCAAATATTTTATGATATAAAATAAAAAGTCTTAATAAGGGGGTAGTTGACTATATATCGTTAATGATATATAGTCTGATATGCGTAGGAGAATTCAGGAACGATGAAAATGCGGACTTTTCAAGCTTATCTAAAAGAGCAACTAAAAGACCCGAAATTCAAGAAAGCTTTTGAAGAAGAAGGCCATAAACTTTCTCTTGGGTATCAAATTTTTCAGGCGCGCGAACGAGTTGGAATGACTCAGGCTGAACTTGCCAAACGTATTGGGACGCGGCAATCCAATATTTCAAGATTAGAACTTGGCAATTATAACTTTACCGTTGAAATGCTGCAAAAAATTGCCAGGGCATTGCACGCTGAACTTAAAATCGAATTGCTTGCCGGAGAATTTCCAAAAGCAGCTTAATTTAAATCGAACGCATCCATGTCTTACAGCGCGAGAAAATAGGAGGCGTTACCCGCTGCGAGGGCTGCACAAAGCCTGATAGAAAATCCTGTACCGGTACCATTCCAGAAACCCCGGGCATCTTCTGCTGTAGATGTCCCCATCATGCTGCTTTGAAAAAATTTTTTGACGGCGTGTTTTTTGCGGCAATTCTCAAGTTCAGACTAAAGGCTTCGAGAACTTTGCAGAGGCTCTGAATTTCGGGATGGCCGTTTTGGGAAAGCATTCGGTATAAATTGGGCCGGCTCAGTTTTGTTTTTTTGGAAAGCCGGAGCATGCCGCCGTGTGCCTCAGCAATATTACGAAGGGCGACGAGGAACAAATGCCGGTCTCCTTCGGCAAGTGCGGCATTAAGATATTCCGCGGCTTCCTCTAGGAGGTAAGTCGTGGACTTTAAATTTGTAGAGGTAGAGGTTTTTACCAGGCAGATTGCGAATTATATAAAGGAGATTCGGTTATGAAGGAGCATGAGTTTAAGGAGCTGTTAATGGGGGTTAAGCAAATTGCGGAAATACGCCGGGGGGAGCGCAATCCGAGACGTGTGTTTCATTATGCGTCTGTAAAAGTAAAAAAGATTCGGCAGAAACTCGGGTTAACGCAAACACAATTTGCGAGAATGATTTGCATCAATATTTCAACGCTTCAGAACTGGGAGCAGGGGCGAACCTACCCTGAGGGTGCTGCGATTGCCTTGCTTAGAGTGACTGAAGCAAAGCCGGAAGCTGTACTGGAAGCCCTTCACGCGGCATAGCCATTACAAAATCGGGGACGTTGGTATCAGTCACGCTTATCGGTCATGTAGTCAACAAGTCTTTCTAAAAAACTCAACAATTTTTGCCGGAACACGTTACAATTTAGAGTGAAGAAAAGCACTTTTAGCGACGTTTCCTTTTATAACGAAATAAAGGAGCAATAATGGGTTTTCCATTTTTGCGTTGGTGTTGCTGGCTCATAATTCTCGCCATGATCATGACGGGATGCAGTACCGTCCCCCAAGAAGACTCCCCCGGTTCTTCCGCCGAAGAATCAGAATCCGATTCTGATTCAGATAAAAATGTGAGTCAGGAAGTTGAAATGGGTGAGAAAATTCATACGCATATTCTTTCTTCTTTTTATCCCTACACAGAGCCCGGCATGGTGGCATACCTCAATAAAATTGGGAAATCGCTTACCGCGCATGCCAAACGCAAGAACCTGCCCTATCGCTTCACTTTGATTTATAGCGAAAAAATATACGCCACGTCGTCTCCGGGAGGATTTATTTACGTCACAACCGGGATGATCAATTTTTTGGATAATGAGGCCGAACTTGCGGCAGTCCTTGCCCATGAAATAGGCCAATCGCAATTCCGCGACCCTCGTCTTTCCCGGAGCCGGAAAATTCTGGATGAGATCACAAAAACCGGCACCACGGTGGGCCCGGCCTTTGGCAGCATCGGGGCTTTGGCCGTCATAGGGCTTGCGGTGGTGCATATGGCTGTCACAGCGCAGGATAAAAACCCAGAGGAACGTCTGCTGGCATCCGACCGCTAGGCACTTCATTACCTGGTTGAGGCAGGGTATGATCCCCAAGCGCTGCTGGATATTCTTTATAAGTTCTTGAATGCCGGTGAGGAAATACTGCCTTACTTTTTTGACTATTATCAATCACGGCCAATCACGCATGAGCGTTTCCAATCCCTTCAAGCAACATTTGCAGAATTGCCTTTGGATGGGAAGCGTTTATCCACGTACCACAATGTTTATCAGGAAACCACTAAAGGAGTTCGGGAGATTTATCAAACCTGATTCTTTGTTTCCCCCGCGAAATGACTCCCGCCTGACCAGCCAGATTGCCGAGTGCTAACCCGGTTTTCTCATCAATTTTCGCCTCAATGAGAAAACCGCTTTGGACTGTGCGTCCGAACGGCGCACTGTCCAAAGTTTTGCGCGCTACTTTTGCAGCGCGCAAAAGATAAGCCCTTTTGCGGAAAGCAAGCAAGTCGTTTCCGCAAAAGCCCTTCGGGCGCATTTCTCATTATTAGGATGAGAAATGCGGGCTAAAAATCGTTTAAAAGGTTGACACAGCGGTTAAAAATCAGGAAAATATCGTACTAACTTGTCATGAAATCTAGAGTTCCACACAAACAGGGTCTATATGATCCCCAATATGAGCACGACGCGTGCGGTGTCGGCTTTGTCGTCAACGTCAAAGGGAAGAAATCCCACCAGATCGTTGAACAGGCCCTGACTGTTCTTTTGAACCTGCGTCATCGCGGCGCCTGTGGCTGCGAATCCAATACCGGAGACGGCGCAGGCATTCTTCTTCAAATTCCCCATACCTACCTAAAAAAGGAGTGTGCCGAGGCGGGGCTATCCCTTCCCGGGCCCAAAGAGTACGGTGTTGGCATGGTTTTTCTCCCGCCTGACCCCAAAGAGCTTCGTGAGTGTCAGAAGATATTTGAAGCGATTGTAAAAGAAGAGGGGCAGTCTTTCCTGGGGTGGCGCAAGGTCAAGACCGTTGATGATTCTATGGGGCCTTCGGCCAGGGCGAGCGAGCCGGTTGTATATCAAATTTATATTGGCCGAAGTTCAAAGTTGCTGGATGACGATGCCTTTGAAAGAAAACTTTATGTGATTCGCCGCAGGGCTGAAAATGCAATCCGTTATTCCAGCCTGCCCGGGGCAAGTTTCTTTTATATCGCAAGCCTGTCTTATAAAACAATTATTTATAAGGGCATGCTGATGTCCGAGCAGGTGGAAAAGTTTTTTCCGGAATTAAAAGATCCTTCGGTCGAAACCTGTCTTGCTCTGGTGCATTCCCGATTCAGCACCAACACGTTTCCAAGCTGGGACCGCGCGCACCCTTACCGCTACATTGCCCACAACGGTGAAATTAATACGCTTCGCGGCAACATCAACTGGATGCATGCCCGGCAGGCGATGTGTGCTTCGGACCTGTTCAAAGACGACATGAAAAAAATTATGCCTGTCATTGCGCCCGACGGCAGCGATTCCGCAATGTTCGATAACTGCCTTGAGTTTCTGGTTATGGGGGGCAGGTCACTGCCGCATGCCGTGATGATGATGATCCCCGAGCCGTGGTCCAATCACGAAAGCATGAGCGATGAAAAGAAGGCGTTTTATGAATTTCACAGTTCTTTAATGGAACCGTGGGACGGCCCAGCCTCCATTGCGTTTACGGACGGCGTTAAAATCGGAGCTGTGCTGGATCGTAATGGTTTGCGCCCCTCCCGTTATTATGTGACCAAAGACGATTTGGTAATTATGGCCTCGGAAGTCGGAGTTTTGGAAGTGGCCCCGGAGCGAATTCTTCAAAAAGGGAGATTGCAGCCCGGCCGCATGTTTTTGATTGATACGGAACAGGGCCGGATTGTAGCGGACGAAGAAATAAAAAATAAAATTGCCACAGCCCATCCTTACCGCGTTTGGCTCAAAGATAATCTTGTGTCTCTGGAGGATCTTCCGGAAGCAGCGCACGTTCATGAGCCCGATCATAAAACCGTGCTTTTGCGCCAGCAGGCTTTTGGTTACACGTTTGAAGATTTACGGTTTATCCTTTCGCCGATGGCCCAATCTGGCGTTGAGCCGGTGGGTTCGATGGGAACGGACACGCCTTTGGCGGTTCTTTCCAATAAGCCGCAGCTTCTTTACAATTATTTCAAACAGCTTTTTGCTCAGGTGACCAACCCTCCGATTGACTGTATCCGTGAAGAAATTGTGACGTCTACAGAAACAACGGTGGGGCCGGAAAGAAATCTTTTGAAACCGGAGCCCAAAAGCGCGCGCCAGATCAAATTAAAAAGCCCCATCCTTACGAACGAAGAATTTGAAAAACTCAGGCACGTCAATCATCCGGATTTTAAGTCCGCGACACTATCTATTCTTTATAGAGTCGCCGAAGGCGGCCAAACCCTCGAAAAAGCCCTCGAAGAATTATTCCAAAAAGCTGACAAAGCCATTGTTGAAGGCGTCAATCTCCTTGTGCTTTCTGATCGGGGCATTGACCATACCCAAGCGGCTATTCCAGCCTTGCTTGCGGTTTCCGGCCTTCATCATCATTTAATCCGGCAGGGAACGCGCACTAAAGTGGGATTGATTCTCGAATCCGGCGAGCCGCGTGAAGTTCACCATTTTGCCCTTCTGATTGGATTCGGAGCCGGAGCGATCAACCCTTACCTTGCGTTCGAAACCCTGGACGATTTGATCCGGCAGGGGATTTTAAAAAATATCGATCACAAGCAAACGGTCAAAAATTTCGCCAAAGCCGCTGCCAAAGGCGTGGTCAAAACCATGTCCAAAATGGGGATTTCAACCATTCAAAGCTACCGCGGCGCGCAAATCTTTGAAGCCATCGGCCTTAATCATGAAGTGGTGAATAAATATTTTACCTGGACCGCGTCGCGGGTGGAAGGAATTGGGATCGATACGATTTCCGAGGAAGTGTTAAGACGGCACCGGCACGCCTTCCCTGAAAGAGATGTGAACGGCAAAACGCTTGACCCGGGCGGCCAGTATCAGTGGCGTAAAGACGGTGAGTATCATATGTTTAATCCCGATACCATCCACAAGCTTCAGCTTGCCTGCCGGACCAATAATTTTAAAGTGTTTAAGGAATACTCCGAGCTTATCAATAATCAGGCCAAAAATTTTTGCACCCTGCGCGGTTTGTTTGAATTCAAGCCTGCTCAAGCCATTCCTATTGAAGAAGTGGAGCCCATTGAAGCGATCGTAAAACGCTTCAAAAGCGGTGCGATGTCGTACGGTTCGATTAGTAAAGAAGCGCATGAAACCTTAGCCATTGCCATGAACCGTTTAGGCGGCAAAAGCAATACGGGCGAGGGCGGAGAAGATTCGGCGCGTTATGTCCTTGATTCAAATGGGGATTCCCGCAATAGCGCCATTAAACAAGTGGCTTCAGGGCGGTTTGGTGTCACGAGTCTTTATCTTGTTAAAGCCAAGGAACTGCAAATCAAAATGGCTCAGGGAGCAAAGCCAGGTGAAGGCGGACAATTGCCGGGAGCCAAAGTCTATCCGTGGATTGCCAAGGTGCGGCTTTCAACTCCGGGCGTGGGCCTTATTTCGCCCCCCCCGCATCACGATATTTACTCCATTGAAGATTTAGCCGAGCTCATTCATGACCTAAAAAACGGCAATCATTATGCGCGAATCAGTGTGAAGCTTGTGGCGGAAGTGGGTGTGGGAACGATTGCGGCCGGCGTGGCGAAGGCGCACGCAGATGTGGTTTTGATCAGCGGGCATGACGGAGGCACGGGAGCTTCTCCGCTTTCAAGCATCAAGCACGCGGGTATTCCCTGGGAACTTGGGCTTGCGGAGACGCATCAAACGCTTGTGTTAAATAATCTCCGCAGCCGCATTGCCGTGGAAACAGACGGTCAGCTTAAGACCGGACGCGATGTGGCGATTGCGGCATTTCTTGGCGCCGAAGAATTTGGTTTTGCCACGGCCCCGCTTGTGGCACTCGGCTGCATTATGATGCGCGTGTGTCATCTGAACACTTGTCCTGTCGGCGTGGCAACCCAGGATCCTGAATTGCGCAAGAAATTTACCGGCGATCCTCAGCATGCGGTCAACTTTATGCTCTTTATCGCTCAGGAACTTCGCGAAATCATGGCACAGCTTGGATTCCGTACCATTAATGAAATGGTCGGCCGCACGGACAGGCTGAATGTCAAAAAAGCCGTGGACCACTGGAAGGCCAAGGGGCTTGATTTTTCTAATGTCTTTTATCAACCGGACGCGCCGCCGGAAGTGGGGCGGTACTGTCAAATTCCGCAGGACCACGGCCTGGACAAAGCCCTGGATAACACAACGCTTCTTAAACTTTGCGAGCCGGCTTTAACAAAGAAAGAAAAAGTACGCGCGGATTTACCGATTCGAAACACCAATCGCGTGGTTGGAACGATTCTCGGCAGTGAATTAACGCGCCGTTTTGGCGCTGAAGGATTGCCGGAAGACACAATTCATATCCGTTTTACCGGCTCGGCAGGACAAAGTTTTGGGGCGTTTGTTCCGAAAGGCATTACGCTGGAACTTGAAGGCGATGCCAACGATTATGTGGGGAAAGGCCTTTCGGGAGGGAAAATTATTGTTTATCCGTCCAAGAAGGCGACGTTTAAACCCGAAGAAAATATGATTGTGGGCAATGTTGCTTTTTACGGCGCTACGGCGGGTGAGGCTTATATTCACGGTATGGCGGGTGAGCGTTTCTGCGTGCGTAATAGCGGTGTCCATGCGGTGGTTGAAGCGGTGGGAGACCACGGCTGCGAATATATGACAGGCGGCCGCGTGGTGGTGCTGGGGCCGACGGGCAGGAATTTCGCGGCCGGGATGTCCGGCGGCGTGGCTTATATTTTGGATGTTAAAGGAGAGTTCCCCCGTCTTTGCAATAAGCAAATGGTGGAGCTTGAACCTTTGAAAAGCCCTGAAGAAATTCAGGAAGTGCGTGCGATGATCAGTCGTCATCTTCAATATACGAAAAGTGAGCGTGCCAAACAAATCCTTAATCTTTGGGAAGAAATGGTTTCCAAATTTGTGAAAGTCCTTCCTAAAGACTACAAGCGTGTCCTTCAATCGCTTGAACGCGTCAAAAGCGCGGGCCTCAGCGGAGACGAAGCCATTATGGCGGCTTTCGAAGAAAATGCACGGGACCTTTCCCGCGTCGGAGGGAACTGAGGCTTCAGTAAGTATTATGGGCAAACCGACCGGATTTATCGAAATTCCAAGAGAACTGCCAGAAGACCGTGCTCCCAAAGAACGCATTAAGGATTGGAAAGAATTCCATCTCCACATGCCCGATGAAAAACTTGGAGACCAAGGGGCTCGGTGTATGGACTGCGGAATCCCTTTCTGTCATAACGGAACCCTCGTGGCGGGGCTTGCGGTGGGTTGTCCCGTCAATAATTTAATCCCTGAATGGAATGATCTGGTTTACAGGGGGCTTTGGGAAGAAGCCCTTGAAAGGCTGCACCGCACCAATAATTTCCCGGAATTTACCGGACGTGTCTGTCCGGCCCCTTGCGAAGGTTCCTGCGTTCTTGGCATCAACGAACCGCCGGTCACGATTAAAAATATTGAATGCGCCATCATTGATAAGGGCTTCGATGAAGGGTGGGTCAAGGCGGAGCCGCCGGCCAAACGGACCGGGAAAAAAGTGGCTGTGATTGGGTCTGGACCTGCGGGGCTTTCCTGCGCCGCGCAGCTGAACAAGGCCGGTCATTGGGTGACGGTTTTTGAACGGGCTGACCGTATCGGCGGGCTTTTGATGTACGGGATTCCGAATCCAAAACTGGATAAGAATATTGTTCAGCGCCGCGTGGACCTGATGGCCCAGGAAGGCGTCAAATTTGTAATCAACACCGAAGTCGGGAAGGATTATCCGGCTGAAAAGCTTCTTAAAGAATTTGACGCGGTCGCCCTTTGCTGCGGCGCCACGAAACCGCGCGATCTTCCGATCGAAGGCCGCAATCTTAAAGGCATTCACTTCGCCATGGAATATTTGCATGCCAATACCAAATCGCTTCTTGACAGGAAGAAAAACGAAAAATACATTTCAGCAGAAGGCAAGGACGTGATCGTGATCGGAGGCGGCGACACGGGAACGGACTGCGTCGGCACCTCGATGCGCCATAATTGCAAAAGCCTTATCCAGCTGGAAATTCTCCCCAAGCCCCCGCTTGAACGCGCCGCCGATAATCCCTGGCCCCAGTGGCCCAAGGTTTATAAGCTTGATTACGGCCAGGAAGAAGTCGCCGCGGTTTTCGGTGCGGATCCCCGCCAGTACCTTGTGACCGCAAAAAAATTTGTGGGGGATGCCAGCGGTCATGTCAAAGAAATCCAGATTGTGAAGATCGAATGGCAAAAAGACGCCCAGGGGCGTTTTATCCCCAAAGAAATTCAGGGCTCGGAAAAAACTTTTCCGGCACAGCTTGTGTTACTGGCGATGGGATTTCTTGGCCCTGAGGAGACGGTCATTAAGGCGCTTGGTGTCGCGCAGGACGAACGCACAAACGCCAAAGCTGAATATGGAAAATACGCCACAAGTGTGCCGGGGATCTTTGCCTCAGGCGATATGCGACGCGGCCAAAGCCTTGTGGTGTGGGCCATTAATGAAGGCCGCGGCGCTGCCCGGGCTGTGGACGAGTACCTTATGGGAGCTACCGACCTTCCTTAAAGTTTTAGCTGATCCCCTTTCATTTTGCTCCTTGACGAGGTAACATTAAGTTAAAGTAAGGAGTACGTTGACGGTATGAGTAAAAAGCAGTTCTCCCTTATAACACTTCTCACCGCATTTCTAATTTATCAAATCCAGCCTTTAAATGCGGCTAACCCCGGGCCCCCGGCGGTACCTCCAGGAAACCAGGAGAATCAATCCCCTGAAAGACCTGCTCCAAAAGATGAAAAGCTCCAGAAAGAGTCTTCGGGAAAGGGAAAAGGTCCGGGCAGTATTAATTATCCCTTTGACGGGGCAGGGCCTCTTTTGCCGGCCACGCCCGAAGATTCCCCTGATGAAACAGAAACTTTGCCCGTCCTGTCGCCTCCGAAGGACTTAAAGAAAGCGGCTGATCAAGAATCTGCTCAAGATAAATCAAAATCCAAGGATTCCTCCCAAGAGAGCAAGCAGGATCAAGCTGAGCCTTCGCAGGAAAAATCAACTCAGGAAGAGTCGCCGCAAGACGCGGAAGATAAGATAGCGCCCGCTCCCTTTTTGGGGTTTACAGGAACGCAGGCGCTTGATGACGAGACAGCCGGTGAAACGGACGAGGAGAAACAAAAAAAAGCCGTGGAAGCGCAAGACAAGGCCCAGGACCTTGTAACACAAAAGAATCTTCTGCAACCTTCCGAAACCACGCCGTCTGAGACCAAGCTCGATGAAACGCTTGATACGGATTCTGACGGCATTGCCAACAGCTTGGATACCGATATCGACGGGGACGGAATGCTGAATTGGGTGGATACGGATATGGACGGCGACGGCGTGGCCAATGCCCAGGACCTTGATAATGACGGGGATGGATTACCTAATAACCAGGACCCTGAAATGGACGGCGACGGGATCCCCAACGAAAAGGATTCTGACGTGGATGGGGACGGCCTTTTGAATAATGAAGATCCGGATATTGACGGCGACGGTATCCCCAATGAAGAAGATCTGGATATGGACGGGGACGGCGTTCTTAATACCGAAGACCCGGATATTGACGGGGACGGCGTTTCGAATGAGCAGGATAATGATATGGATGGCGACAGCTACCTGAATACCGAAGATTCTGACACGGACGGCGACGGCGTCCCCAATGAAAGCGACCCCACCCCCAACGGCCTTACGGGATCCGTAAAGCCCCTATAAATTTCTATATCAGGCGTATTGAACTGAGTGACAAAATGCTTGTGGTCGGCGCCGAAGATAATCTGGAATAGGAGATTAATAAGAAAATTTCCCTTTTGTGACATTTCTTGACACAAAGGGAGCAGCTTCCTATAATGCCGGAACTAATGGGCCCTCAGTGACTTTTAAAAAATTCCTATCCATATACGGTTCTTAGGGTTATATCATGCTTCGCAGTATGACTACTTTTGCCCGCACGTCAGGTTCTTCCGGGAAGGGCGACGCTTGGGCGGTTGAGATACGTTCTGTTAATCATCGTTACTTTGAATTTTCGGTCAAATTGCCGCAGGATTTCGCGATGTTTGAAGAGCAAATCCGTGATGCGGTGCGCTCAAAAATCAGCCGCGGAAAGATTAATGTCGGAATCGTTCAGCATGAGAATAGCAAGGACAATGGCGAGTTGTTTGTACTCGATGAGACTGCTGCCAAGCGCTACCTTAATGCTATTTCCAAGCTAAGTAAAAAATTTCGAATCAAGGGAGAGGTTAATCTTGGGGATATGATTTCGCTGCCCGGAGTTTTAAGGGTCGAAAAGCCCAAGCGGGCAATGGAAGAAATATGGCCGGCTTTGGAACGGCTGCTCATGAAAACGCTTCTCCAAGCTGTTTCCCTTAAGGAAAAAGAGGGGCGCGAGATCACTCGGGATGTCAGCCAGCGGCTCAAACAAGTTCAAGCGGCCCTGCATCGAGTCGAGAAAGAACTGAAAAATAAGACCCAGCAGTACTTTGAGAAATTGAAGGCGCGGGTGAATGAATTGCTGGGCCGTGAAATCGAAGACCAGGAGCGACTCCTGAGAGAAGTGGCTTTTTTAGCTGAAAAAAGCGATGTGACCGAAGAAATGAACCGGTTAAAAAGTCACATCCAGTTATTTCAGGAGCGGATGAGCCATTCGCAAAATGAGATCGGCCGCGAATTGGATTTCCTTTGCCAGGAGTTGAACCGGGAAATCAATACCCTTGGAGTCAAGGCTCAATCTTTTGAAATTTCTCAGGAAGTGATTTTTGTCAAAAGCGAGATCGAAAAAATCCGTGAGCAAATCCAGAATGTCGAGTAAACCCGCGCCGGAAAAAAAGGGGCTTTTGATTATCCTATCCGCGCCCTCGGGCTGTGGGAAAACGACCCTTGTGGATCGCCTGTTAAAGCGGCATCCGGACTGGCTAAGGTCCATTTCCGCGACGACGCGGGCCCCCCGGCCGGATGAAAAAGACGGGGTTGATTATTTTTTTCTGTCTCCCGAGCAGTTTGAACAAATGGAGCAGAAAAAGGCATTTCTTGAATCAGCCCGGATTTTTAATCATGCGTATGGAACACCGAAGGCGGAATTGACGCAGCGCCTTGCGGAGGGGAAGAATATTGTGCTGGCCATTGACGTCCAGGGCATGAAGCAGGTTAAAAAACTGGCCGATAAAACTATGGCCTTAGTGACGATCTTTGTTTTACCTCCTTCGATTAAAGTCCTGAGGGAAAGGCTTGAGGGGCGGAAAACCGAATCCCCGGAAGAAATTCAAAGGCGGATTGAAATAGCCCAGGATGAAATCAAGGCGGCCAGCCTTTATGATTTTACGGTGGTGAACCAGCAATTGGAACAAACCGTGCTTGAAATTGAAGAGTTAGTCAAAAAAATTCAAAATGAAAAAAGGAGGAAACCATCCAGTGTCTTACGTACCCCTTGAAAAGATGTTAAAGAAAAAAGACGCGAGTCTTTACAAACTTGTATTAACCGCGGCTGCCCGTGCCAATGAATTAACGCAGGGATCCCAGCCTTTGGTGCCGACAAGCTCGAAAAAGGTCTCGATTGTGGCTTTGGAAGAAATTGCGGGAGGGAAAGTCCGTTATGAAGAAATCAAGCCCAAAGGCAAAAAGTCTCTCGAATAAGACGATCCTGCACATTATCACCGGAAGTATCGCTGCCTATAAAGCAGGGGATACGATTCAGGTTTTCCGGGATGCGGGCGCCCGGACGATTTGTGTCTTGACGGAGTGTGCCAAGGCCTTTGTAACGCCATTGACCCTGCGTGCCCTGAGCGGCCAGAAGGTTTATCACGACTTCTTTTCTCCGGACACTCCCTATGATGTGTTGCATACTTCGCTTGCCGAGGAAGCCGACCTTGTTCTTGTGGCACCCGCCTCAGCGAATTTTATCGCCCGCCTTGCCGCAGGAATGGCCAATGATCTAGCTTCAAGTATTGTACTTGTGACACGGCGCCCTGTCGTGATAGTTCCTGCCATGAATGACCAGATGTATACCCACCCGTTAACCCAGGCCAATATCAACCGGTTAAAGGATATCGGCTATCGGTTTATTGATCCCGTGGTCGGGCATTTGGTCTGCGGGAAAGAAGCGATTGGGCATGTTTCAGCGCCTGAGCAGATCTTGAGCACAATACAGACTGTGCTCAAACGCTGAAGTGAGGGAAATGCCTTTGCGCAGGCGTATTTTGATTACAGCCGGTCCGACCCGCGAAATGTTGGATCCTATCCGATATATTTCGAATCTTTCAACAGGCACAATGGGTTATGCCCTTGCCGAAGCCGCCCGCAGGAAACATTACAACGTAACGTTAATTAGCGGGCCGACAGCCTTACGGTCTCCTCGCGGTGTAGGTTTTATCCCGGTTGTTACGTCCAAGGAAATGAAACAGGCCTGCATAAAGCAATTCGCGAAGCACGACGTTCTCGTGATGACAGCTGCCGTATGTGATTTCATGGCGGCAAAAACGCATTCTCAGAAATTGCGCCGCAAACAAACCCGGCAGATTAATGTGAAGCCAACTGAGGATATTGTGGCCGGCCTCGCAAGAAGAAAAGGGAACCGCCTTGTGATCGGGTTTTCCCTTGAAACAGAAGATTGGATCGGGAATGCAGCCAAAAAAATGAAAGAAAAAAAACTTGATGGCATTGTAGCCAATGTCTACAGGGCGGGAGAAAGCCCCTTTGGCGAGCGGCGGATCACAACCGCTTTGCTTCAAAGGAATGGTCAAAAGCACCTTCTGAAAAACCTTTCAAAAAAGCAGATTGCCAGTCGGATTTTGAGATGGATAGAGGGTTTCAGGAGTTGAATTTTTTAAACGCCGCAGCGTCTCAATAGCAGGTTAGATTTAAGAAAAAGTCATTTTCGAAGATTGAAAAATACGATACAATACGCACTCATATCTAACGACAGCACTGTATGTTAACTCTTACCAGGAGGTAATAAAATGAAGATGCAACATCAAATGCTCTCAACCGCAATGGTTTTAGCCCTTCTTTTTTCGGGTTGTGCCTCAGAAGGAGGAGGCGGGCTTAGCGAACGTGAAGGCGGAGCGTTGCTGGGTGGAGGTTTAGGCGCTGGATTAGGAGCGATTATCGGTAATCAAACGGGGCATGCGGGCGCAGGAACAGCGATTGGTGCCGGTGCCGGCGCATTGACCGGAGCCTTGATCGGCGAATCCCAGCGCCGCCAGAAAGAAGCTATCAAGAAGGATATGCGCCAGGAAATGATGCAGCAGCAGTACCAGCCTCAATATGCTCCTCAGCCTTATCAGGCGCAACCGCAGCAGCCGACTTATGCTCCACCGCCCGCACAACCGGCGCAGGAAGTTCAGACCAAATACAATCCCCGCACAGGACAGACATTTCCCGAGCGGTTTAAATATGACCCCAATACTGGGGAAGAACTTCAGTATTTAAGATAAAACCAAAGTCCGGATATCGAGGTTAAAAGGGAATACCAACCTTCGATATCCGGACTTCTTGTTTTAAGGCGCGATAGCAAAGTGGCAATGCAGCGGTCTGCAAAACCGCTATCGGCGGTTCGATTCCGCCTCGCGCCTCCATCCAATTTGGAGTTTGGAGTTTGGAGTTTGGAGTGACAATTGATACTATTCAGAGGACTTTTCTTTGAATTGTAAATCAATCCAAATTCCAAAATCTAAAATGGTTGTGCCCGAGTGGCGGAATGGCAGACGCAACGGACTTAAAATCCGTCGGGAAGTTAAATTCCTGTGCCGGTTCAAGTCCGGCCTCGGGCACATCTAACCTGTTAATCCAATAGCGGTTCGTGAGCTTACAGAATAGGGTTTGACACGTTTGAGGTACAAGGCTATGATGTAAGCGGTTACATAAAAATAGTAGTATTGCACTTATTAAATTAATTGTATTTAATTTTAAATATCTTAAAAATGACGTATTGCGCATTTGACAAAACGTTAAATAAGTGCTAAATTTCTCTCGACTCAGCAAGAGCGCCTACAGAAACGCCTTGCGGAAAGGGGCAAATAAACATCGTGCATAAAACAATTTCAAAAGGCGGGTTCGGGCGTTTTAAATCATGCAAGAAATTTTTTGCTTTCCTTATTCTGGCATTATTCTCCTTCAACCAAGTGATCCCGCCCTCATTGGCAGCTTCAGTCCTGGAGCGGGAAGTGCTACCAGCTGCGAATGCACTACCTACCCAAACGATTGAGGACTCGAGTCAACCGATTGTTTCCGATTTGCCCCTTGCGGATCCTACGGCAGCATTTTTAGGGCAAGATATTGTATTGCAAGAAGCGGAAAGCCCTGAAGAGGAGTCGGAGGGCGAGGCCTCGAGCGGAAGCACTCTTGAAGATGCTGTTGAAGATAATAAGGAAGCTGCGGACGGCGCAGAGGTTGACGAAGCCCAGCAGGATGAATTGAAATCCGAGGAAGCACATTCCGGCAATATTTTTAAAGATTCATTTGAGAATGTCATTTCTTATTTATCCGAAGCCAAAGATTTTGCGGCTGCTGCCATTCATTCGATTAGCCGTCAGAATCTAATTGATCTCGCCAAGCAAACCTACGAGATTGGAGTGGCGGTGGTAGAAGGAGTCATCCTTCTTTTTACAAGCCACAGTCCCAATGAAATTAGCGTACCTGAGTCTTTTAAGAAGCTCTTAGATAAGGTCTCGTCTGTTTTTCTGCATTTTCAGCCTAATGATCCGAAGCCCAGCCTTGTCGACCAGGAAAACGCCGCGGACCGGGAAGCCTATGACTCCAGCAGAGTGGAATATACCGGTAGTTTGCTTCACAGCTTAACGGATGAAGAGGATATCGAGGTTTATACCTATAATAGTCAAACTATTAATCCTGAAGTTGGCGATGCTGATTTCCTTTTAAATGAAATCCTGAAGGCTGCGGACCCTAATGCAGATGAACAAAAATTACAGTATTGGAATGATTATTTAGCGAAACTTAGGGATGAAAAGGAATTAGTGCTCCTGCGGTCCGAACCGCCCACTGTTTTTCCCGGGAAACCTGTTTTGGGTTCTTTTGCATCAGCGTCACCAGACCCAGTTGGTTTTATTAGCATTACCCAGTCTTCCACCTCCGAATTCAAAATGGATTATAACGTCAACAATAGCGGAAGTTTTGTCGGAGCTTCCATGTCTTTCTCTTCGCCCCAGAATTTGAATGGCAACACAAAATTTGTATTTGAAATGAAAATTGATGCCGGAAGCAATTGTACCGGCCGCAATTGTATTAAAGTTGAATTCAAAGATGCGGACGGCGACGTCGCAATAAAACACCTTCAAAATCTCACAACGGTCTTTCAGCAAAAAGATATTTTTAAATCGGACCTGCTTGCAAATAACGCCAGCGTTGATTTCACAGAAATTGTTCAGATTAATTTTGTGGTCGATACCGCTTTGGCAAGTCCTAATGTTGGATCCATTGAAATCAATACCGGCGGCCTTCATTTTGAGCCTCCCGTTTTAGTCGGGGCAGGACCTGTGACCAATCTTAGTTCCTTCCAGCCGCCTGTCAGCGAATTAGAGCCTGCCGGACGTAATACAGTTACCAGTTTTCAGCAGCCCTCCAAAGATCAGTTCATTTTCGATTACAACCTTGCCAACGGAGCGGATGTGGACGCTTCACGGTGGGGTGGTGCGATTATGACCTTTTCTACCCCTTTTGATTTGAACGGCGGGGATCTGGTCTTTCTCGCTCAGGGGACTGGAACCCAAAAGATGAAAGTTGAATTGATTTCCGGAACGTCGCCGAATGAAAAGAAAGTTATTACCATTCTTCAAAACCTGACGAATGCCCCTCAGTTTTATCGCATTACCAAAGCGATCGCTGATTCGGCACAAGAGCCTGGATTTAACCCTGCAGATATTCGAGCAGTTACTTTTGTCGTGGATGACGGAACCGCGGGTTCCAAAACCGCTTCAGGACAAATTACAGTCAATTCCCAGGGACTGTATTTTAGCCCGGTGGCGATTCTTACCGCCGACCCTTTGACCGATTTTTCCGCGAAGCAGCCTCTGGCCAATGAACTGGAACCGTGTTCTGTCATTGGACAAAATCCCTGCACGAGCGGGACGCTCAATACGGTCACGCTTTTTAATCAGGACACGAAAGATCACCTCCTTTTCAACTATGATTTGGGGAATGGCGCCAACAGCGGATTCCGCCGTTTTGCGGGAGGGACCCTTAATTTTGACACGAGTCTCTTGGATACAACACCACCTGTCGTTTTAGGATTGAAAGGGACCGGAACGTCCAAGCTAAAACTTGATTTTGTGGACGACACCGGGGATCGGGTTACGGTTCAGGTGGGCGGAGTCAGCTCAAGTTTTCAGAACTTTAAAGTGACCAAAGCAATGCTTGACTCGGCGGGTGTGCCCGGATTTGACGCCACAAAAATTAAAGCCATTGCGGTTGTGGTGGATAACGTTGCGGCAGGATCCAACACCGCGACGGGGTCTGTCGAAATCAATACCCAAGGTTTAATGTTCATGCCTGTGGCACCGACAACCGCTAATCCGGTCACAAATTTTTCTGCAGACCGTCCTGTCGCGAATGAACTTGAACCCTGTTCCGTTGTAGGACAAGATCCCTGCACCAGCGGCACGCTCAACACGGTCACGACGTTCAATCAAGATTCCAATGCGCACTTCCTGCTCAATTTCAATCTTTCGAACGGCTCGGATACAGGCGGCCGGCGTTTTGCGGGAGCTACCATTGACTTTCAAGCGGAACGTATTGATACCACGCCGGGCATTGTCCTTGGATTGAAAGGAACAGGAACCACCGGAGGCCAACTCAAACTGGAATTTATCGATACCAACAACCGCAAAGTCATTGTCAAGGTTCAAAATCTCACCGGCAGTTTTCAAAATTTTATCATTACAAAGGCTTTATTAGATTCTGCCGGCGTGCCAAGCTATGACGCTACGCAGATCCGAATTATTTCCGTTGTGGTGGATAACACAACCACCGGTTCGACCACGGCCGTGGGAACGATTGAAGTCAACACAAGCGGATTGGCATTCATTCCGCCCGCAGAAGAAACGCTCGACCCGCTTACCAATTTTTCTGTTGAGCAGCCTATTGCGGGAGAGCTTGAACCTTGCGCAACGGCGGGACAAGATCCCTGTATCAGCGGAACCCTTAACACGATTACGCAATTCGAACAGGATTCAACCGGGCATTTCTTTTTCGATTTTGATTTGGCCAATGGCAATGACACCGGCTTCCGCCGGTTCGGAGGCGCTTTAATCGGTTTTGATTCGAGTTCGTTTGATACGACTGGCAATCCGATTGTGCTTGGTCTAAAGGGGACAGGCACCACCGGTGGAAAATTAAAACTTGATATCGTGGATATTAATAATAAGAAAGTGACCATTCGTGTTGAAAATCTGACGAACGCTTTCAAAAATTACAAAATCACCAAAGCCCTGCTCGATTCTGTCGGAATTTCAGGGTTTGATTCCACCAAAATTGCGGCGATTGCTGTAGTGGTGGATGACAATACCACGGGGTCAGGAATCGCTACAGGGACCATTGAAGTCAACACCCTGGGTTTGAAGTTTACCCCGCAAGCCGAAGAGACGGTTGATCCTGTCACTAATTTTACTTCAAAGCAGCCAACGGCCGGAGAACTCGAACCTTGCGCAACGGCGGGACAAGATCCTTGCACCAGCGGCACGCTGAATACGATCAGTCTTTTCAATCATGACAGCAAAGATCACTTTTTATTTGACTTTAACTTAGGTAATGGATCAGACATTGGTTTTCGCCGGTTTGGCGGAGCGATCATTGGTTTTGACGCCGCGGATCTTTTTGATACTACCGGAAACCCGATTATTCTGGGACTTAAAGGTGCCGGGACAACAGGCGGAAAACTCAAGCTTGTGATTGAAGACTTGAACAAGAATCAGGTGACAGTCCGGGTTGAGAATCTGACGAACGCATTCAAAAATTACAAGATCACCAAGGCCTTGCTGGACGGCGCGGCGGTGCCGGGTTTTGATGCAACAAAAATTTCTGCCATTGTCGTTGTCGTGGATGATAGTACGACGGGCTCAAAAACCGCTGCCGGGACGATTGAGGTTAATACTCAAGGGTTGTCCTTTAAGCCGCTTGCGGTTGAAACGCTTGATCCGGTGACTGATTTTACTGTGGAACAACCCGTGCTTGGAGAGGTTGAACCTTGCGCGACCGCCGGACAAGATCCTTGCACCAGCGGTACTCTGAATACGATCACGCTTCTCAATCAGGATTCCAAAGATCACTTTGCATTTAACTTTAATCTTGGGAATGGCTCCGATACCGGGTTCCGGCGCTGGGGCGCTCTGCTCATGGGGTTTGACACGACTTCTTTCGACGCTACCACACCGATCGTGCTTGGATTAAAAGGGACCGGAACCACGGGCGGAAAGCTGAAGATTGAGGTTACGGATATCAACGGGGAAAAAGTGACAGTTCAGGTTGAGAATCTGACGAATATTTTTAAAAACTACAAAATTACCCAATCCTTGCTTGAATCGGCAGGTGTACCCGGATTTGACGCAACCCAGATTGTCGCTATGGTGTTTGTCGTAGATGACAATACAACGGGTTCCACGACCGCGGTTGGCACGATTGATGTGAATACTCAAGGCCTCCTGTTTATGCCGTCAGCAACGGTGACGGTGGATCCTGTAACGAATTTTAATGCGCTTCAGCCCATTGCTAATGAATTGGAGCCTTGCGCCACCGCCGGACAAGATCCTTGCACCAGCGGCACGCTGAATACGATTACGGTATTTAATCAGGACAGTGCGAATCATGTCTTAATGAATTTTGATTTAGCGAACGGCGCTGATTTGGGGTTCCGGAGGTTTGGAGGCGGAACCATTAATTTTGACAACGGGTTGTTGGATATGAATACGACAACTTCGGTCATCCTTGGGCTTAAGGCGGCTGGTACGGCCAAGCTGAAGCTTGAGTTTATTGACGGTAGCGGCGGCGAAAAAGTCGTTGTGAAGGTCAACGGTCTTACGGGGTCGTTCCAAAACTTTCAAGTGACGAAGGCCCTGCTTGAGAGTGCGGGAGTTCCGGGATTTGATGTGGATAAGATTAAGACGATTGCAGTGGTCGTAGATGATCAGTTGGCCGGCTCAACCACAGCAAACGGCAGTATTGAAATTAACACGCAAGGGCTCGCGTTTTCGCCCGTGGCGGTTGTGACAGCCGATCCGCTGCGTGATTTTTCAGCGAAACAGCCTGTTGCCGGAGAGCTTGAACCTTGCGCCGCCGCGGGACAGGATCCGTGTACCAGCGGGACGTTAAATACCGTCACTCTTTTTAATCAGGACACCAAGGATCATTTTAAATTTGATTATAATTTAGCGAACGGTTCGGATACGGGCTTTAGACGTTTCGGCGGAGCCTTAATCAGTTTTGACCCGAATACGATCAGTTCCAATCTTGCTATTGTCATCGGACTTAAAGGAACCGGAACCACGGGCGGCAAGGTAAAACTCGAATTTATCGATGACAGCGGGGATAAGGTAATCGTAAAAGTTAACAATCTAACGACTTCTTTTCAGAATTTTAAGATCAGCAAGGCCTTGCTTGACAGCGCGGGTGTCCCCGGATTTGATTCCACCAAAGTTCAATTTATGACCATTATTGTGGATGATCAAACGACCGGATCCTCCTCAGCTGCGGGATCGATTGAAGCGAATATTAAAGGGATGGCATTTCAGCCGACCGCAGTGATTACGGCCGATCCGCTTCGCGACTTCTCAGCCAAAAAGCCTGTGCCGGCTGAACTTGAGCCGTGCGCAACAGCAGGACAGGATCCTTGCACGAGCGGTACGCTCAATACCGTCACCCTTTTTGATCAAGATACAAAAGATCATTTCAAATTTGATTATGATTTAGGTAACGGCGCCGATGACGGACGCCGCTTCGCAGGAGCCTTTGTCAATTTTTCGCCCAATACTTTTAGTGCCAATCTTGCGGTTGTCGTCGGACTGAAAGGGACCGGCACGACCGGCGGAAAAGCCAAAATCGAATTTGTGGATGACACAGGGGATAAGGCAACGGTTAAGATCACGGGTCTTACCAATGCCTTCCAGAACTATAAGATTTCAAAAGCCCTTCTTGACAGCGCGGGTATCCCTGGATTTGATTCCACAAAAATTGTTGGAATGACATTTGTCGTGGATGACGGCACGACGGGATCCAAAACAGCCGTTGGAACCCTTGATGTGAATCTTAAGGGAATGGCATTTCAGCCGACTGCAGTTGTCACCGCGGATCCGCTGCGTGATTTTTCAGCGAAGCAGCCGGTTCCTTCAGAACTGGAACCCTGCTCGACGGTTGGGCAAAATCCCTGCACCAGCGGGACGCTCAATACCGTGACGCTTTTTAACCAAGACACGAAAGATCATTTTCAATTTAATTATGATTTAGGAAACGGATCCGATACGGGATTCAGGCGATTTGCCGGGTCCTTCATCAATTTCGCGCCCAATACGTTCAGTTCCAACCTTGCCATTGTAATTGGGTTGAAAGGAACCGGAACCACGGGCGGCAAGCTCAAACTTGAATTTATTGACGATACCGGCGACAAAGTAACGGTCAAAGTCAATGGTTTGACCAATGCTTTTCAAAATTATAAAGTGACAAAAGCGATGCTGGACAGCGCCGGAGTGACCGGATTTGATTCCACTAAAATTACGGCGATGGCTGTTGTGGTGGATGACAACACAACAGGTTCAACGACCGCAGCCGGAACAATCGATGTCAACCTGAAAGGCATGAAGTTTGTCCCTTCAGCGCTTATTACAGCGGATCCTGTAAGCAATTTTACCGCCAAGAAACCAACGGCCGGTGTGCTTGAACCGTGCGCCACCGCGGGACAAAATCCGTGCACCAGCGGCACGCTTAACACGATTCCTGTATTCAATCAAGATACCCCGGATCACTTTGCTTTCGATTTTAATCTCGCGAACGGATCGGATACGGGTTTCAGGCGGTTTGGAGGAGGCATTATAAATTTCGGGACAGATTTCCTTGATACGACTGGCAATCCTGTTGTCCTTGGCTTGAAAGGCACCGGAACCACGGGCGGCAAGCTCAAACTTGATTTTGTGGATGATACGGGCGACAAAGTGACGATTAATGTCACAGGCCTTACGGGCGCATTCCAGAATTATAAAGTGACAAAGGGGATGCTTGACAGTGCGGGTGTGGCTGGATTTGACGCCACGAAAATTTCCTCGATTGTGATTGTGGTGGACAATAACACAACCGGATCCACCACCGCCGCAGGCACGATTGAAGTGAATACGCAGGGGCTGCAATTTCTGCCGCTTGCGGTCATTACGGCCAGCCCTGTGACCGATTTTACAGCGAAACAGCCTGCAGCAAATGAAATCGAACCTTGTGCCACGGCGGGACAAGACCCGTGTACCAGCGGAACATTGAACACCATTACATTATTTAATCAGGATACCAAGGATCATTTTAAATTTGATTTCAACCTTGGGAACGGTTCAGATACGGGATTCCGCCGGTTTGGCGGAGCCTTGATTAATTTTGGTACGGACTTTTTTGATACCACCGGAACCCCGATTGTGCTGGGATTGAAGGGTACCGGCACGACCGGCGGAAAATTGAAGCTCGAATTTGTGGACGATTCCGGAGAGAAAGTCACCGTGAGAGTCGAAGGGCTTACCAGCTCCTTCCAGAATTATGAAGTTACCAAAGCATTGCTTGACGGCGCGGGAGTCGCCGGCTTTGATGCCACCCAAATTGCTTCTATTGTCGTGGTGGTCGATGACGGAACCACAGGTTCGACGACAGCAACGGGAACGATTGACGTGAACACCAAAGGACTTTTCTTTACGCCAAAAGCTGTTATTACGGCCGATCCGCTTCGCGATTTCTCAGCCAAGCAACCCACACCGTCTGAGCTTGAACCTTGCGCCACCGCAGGGCAGGATCCTTGCATCAGCGGCACGCTTAACACCGTGACGCTTTTTAATCAGGACAGTGCTAATCATTTTGCCTTGAATTTTGATCTTGGTAACGGGTCTGATACCGGATTCCGGCGCTTTGCCGGGGCTTTGATTAATTTTGATCCCTCCAGCATCAGTTCTAATCTGGCCATTGTGATTGGACTGAAAGGCGCGGGGACAACCGGCGGGAAGGTTAAATTGGAGTTTATTGACGACACGGGTGACAAAGTGATCGTGATTGCTGACAGTCTTACGAGTTCCTTCCAGAATTATAAGATTACAAAAGCCCTTCTGGACAGTGCGGGCGTGCCGGGTTTTGATTCGACCCTCATTCGATTTTTCACGATTGTGGTAGATGATCAAACGGCAGGTTCAACCACGGCCGTGGGAACGGTTGAGGCCAATATCCAGGGAATGAAATTTACCCCCACAGCCGCCATTACGGCCAACCCCGTGACTGATTTTACGGCGAAAAAGCCCGTGATAGGCGAAATCGAACCCTGCGCGACCGCGGGGCAAGATCCTTGCACAAGCGGTGTGCTCAATACCATTACGCTTCTTGATCAGGATAGCGCCGATCATTTCCTTTTTAACTTTGACTTAAGCAACGGTTCGGACACCGGATTTAGAAGGTTTGGAGCGACGCAGATTAATTTTCAATCCAACTATTTCGACACGACCGGCACGCCGATTGTCCTGGGTTTGAAAGGAACCGGAACCACGGGCAATAAGCTGAAATTGGAATTTGAAGATGATAACAAAGATAAAGTAACAGTCAATATCTCGGGACTCACTTCAAGTTTTCAGAACTTTGAAGTGACAAAAGCATTGCTCGACAGCGCCAATGTCCCCGGTTTTGACTCGACCAAGATTTCCTCCATTGTCATTGTGACTGACAATACGACAACGGGTTCTACCACGGCTGCGGGAACTATTGATGTCAATACCAAGGGACTGGCTTTCAATCCTACGGCGGTTGTGACGGCGGATCCTGTGACAAATTTTAGCGGAAAACAAGCCGTGGCGGGTGAAATTGAACCTTGCGCGACTGCGGGCCAGGACCCGTGCGTCAGCGGCACGCTTAATACCGTGACGCTTTTTAATCAGGACAATGCAAATCATTTCCTATTTAATTATGATCTTGGCAACGGTTCGGATATCGGCTTTCGGCGTTTTGCCGGGGCACAAATCACTTTCCAGAGCGGAACTTTTGATACCACCGGCAATGCCGTTGTCGTCGGGTTAAAAGGGACCGGAACTACGGGCGGCAAGCTCAAACTTGATTTTGTGGATGATACGGGCGACAAAGTGACGATTAATGTCACAGGCCTTACGGGCGCTTTTCAGAATTATAAAATTACCAAAGCGTTGCTTGATTCGGCAGGGGTGGCTGGATTTGATTCCACGAAAGTAAAGACCATTGTGATCGTGACGGATAATGTGACGACCGGGTCCAGCATTGCGGGGGGAACCATTGAGGTGAACACCCAAAATCTTGTGTTTCTTCCCACAGCAGTCGTAACGGCTAACCCCGTGACAAATTTTAGCGGGAAGCAGCCTGTGCTTGGCGAGCTTGAGCCCTGTGCCACCGCAGGACAAGATCCTTGCGTCAGCGGAACGCTCAATACGGTTACGGGCCTGACTCAGGACAGTACCAGCCACTTCTTATTCAATTATAATCTTGGCAACGGTTCGGACACCGGCTTCCGGCGGTTTGGCGGAACGCAAATTAATTTTCAAAACGGGACCTTTGACACCACCGGAACTCCGATTGTGCTCGGCTTAAAAGGGACCGGAACCACGGGCGGCAAGCTCAAACTTGATTTTGTGGATGATACCGGTGACAAAGTGACTGTCAATGTCACGGGCCTTACAGGTTCCTTCCAGAATTATGAAGTGACCAAAGCCCTGCTAGACAGCGCAAGTGTAAGCGGTTTTGATGCCACAAAGATTAAGACGATTGTCATCGTGACGGACAATAACACAACGGGTTCCACAACCGCGACCGGCACGATTGACGTGAATACTGGCGGGCTTGTATTTTTACCTTTGGCCACTATCACGGCTGATCCCTTGCGTGACTTCTCAGCCAAACAGCCTGCCGCAAGTGAACTTGAACCGTGCGCGACCGCGGGGCAAGACCCTTGTGTCAGCGGAACCCTCAACACCGTAACCTCCTTTAATCAGGACAGTGCCAATCATTTTGCCCTGGGTTTTGATCTTGGCAACGGTTCGGATACCGGATTCAGGCGTTTTGCGGGAGCGCTGCTTAACTTTGATCCGAGTAACTTTAGCTCCAATTCGGCGATTGTAATCGGTCTTAAGGGAACGGGGACGCTCGGAGGAAAGGTTAAAATCGAATTTATCGATGACACCAACGATAAAGTCACTGTGCTTGCGGATGGAATTACAGGTTCCTTCCAGAATTATAAGATTACCAAAGCGTTGCTGGATAGTGCAGGCATAGCCGGCTTCGATTCCACAAAAATTAAAGCGTTTGCCATTGTCATTGATAATGTGACGACAGGGTCCAGCGCTGCAGTTGGAACCCTTGAAGCGAATATTCAGGGAATGAAGTTTGTGCCAACCGCTGCAATCACGGCCAATCCGGTGACCAGTTTTAGCGGGAAACAGCCCGTGGTTGGTGAGCTTGAGCCGTGTGCCACAGCGGGCCAGGATCCCTGTGTGAGCGGAACTCTGAACACCATTACGCTTTTGAATCAGGACAGTACAAGTCACTTTTTATTTAATTACGATTTAGGCAATGGATCGGATACAGGATTCCGGCGCTTTGGCGGAACGCAGATTAATTTTCAGAATGGAACATTTAATACCACCGGGAATCCAATTGTGCTGGGTTTGAAAGGCGCAGGGACTACAGGCGGAAAACTCAAACTTGATTTTGTGGATGATACCGGAGACAAAGTGACTGTCAATGTCACGGGCCTTACAGGTTCCTTCCAGAATTATGAAGTGACGAAAGCGCTCTTGGACAGCGCCGGGATCAGTGGGTTTGATTCAACCAAAGTGAAGACGATTGTGGTAGTGGTGGATAATGTCACAACCGGTTCAAACAGTGCGACCGGCACGATTGAAGTCAACACGGCCGCACTTTTGTTTACACCAACCGCTGTGGTGACGGCCAATCCTGTAACGAATTTCACAGCCAAACAGCCTACGGTGGGAGAGCTTGAACCGTGTGCAACCGCAGGGCAGGACCCGTGCGTCAGCGGGACACTCAACACTGTGACAACCTTTACGCAAGACAGTAACGGTCACTTTTTATTCGATTACAATCTCGGAAACGGATCCGATACTGGGTTTAGGCGGTTTGGAGGCACGCAAATTAATTTTGGCACGAACTTTTTCAACACGACCGGAAATCCGATTGTGCTGGGTTTGAAAGGCACCGGAACGACGGGCGGCAAGCTCAAACTTGATTTTGTGGATGATACGGGTGACAAAGTAACTGTGAATGTCACAGGGCTGACAGGTTCCTTCCAGAATTATCAAGTGACAAAAGCCCTGTTGGATAGTGCGAATATCAGCGGTTTTGATGCCACAAAGATTAAGACGATTGTGATTGTGGTGGATAACGTCACCACAGGTTCAACGACTGCGACTGGGACCATTGAAGTGAACACACAAGGCCTGCAGTTTTTCCCGTTGGCAGTGGAAACAAGTGACGCCTTGACGGACTTTTCAGCGGAGTCTCCAACAACGGGGGCCATTGAACCTTGCGCAACCGCGGGGCAAGACCCCTGCGTGAGCGGAACCTTGAATACGGTTACAACCTTTGACCAGGACACGGAAAATCATTTTGAATTTGATTACAACCTTGGAAACGGCTCGGATACCGGATTTAGGAGATTTGCCGGCGGTTTGATCAACTTTGGCGTCAATCCTTTTGATGCGACAACGCCGATTGTCTTGGGGTTCAAAGGGACGGGAACAACGGGCGGTCAAGTCAAACTGGAGTTCCAAGATGTCAGCGGCGATAAGGTTATTGTCTTTGTTAAGAATCTGACGGGTTCCTTCAAGAAATATAAAATTACCAAAGCGCTCCTTGATTCAGCGGGGATCGTCGGCTTTGACGCCACGCAAATCAAAACGATTACGATTGTCGTAGACAATACAACGACAGGCTCGTCAACAGCAACGGGCACCATTGAAGTCAATACGCAAGGCTTGGCTTGAAGTTTCCGTAAGCTGGCATTTCTGGTCCTTTAAATACGGCCTGTCTTCTTAAGCTTATAGCAGGCAAGGGAAGTTTCAAAATGACCAGAAAATTAAAAGTTTTTTCACAAGGTGGTATTTCTAAAAAATCGACTCAGAAAACCTGCATGCTGTTTTTAAAGAAACTTGTTTCTTCCGCCGTTTTATTCCTTCTGATTTTTTATCCCCTCGATCCGCTCCAAGCTCAAATCTCGGTCAGCCCTATACCTGAAGAGGGTTCCTATTGCCCTTTGAAGGCGCCTTCGCATGATCAGACGGCACCAGAAAAAAACGCTGCACTAAACCCTGTTGTGGACTCAACAGAGTTTTTAAGCCAGGGATTAACGCTTCAACCCGCGGAACAAGAGTTCATTCCGGAAATCTACCCGCAAGATTCTCCCAGGGCAAATGACGATTTTGTCACCGAGGTCTATGAAACCGCGGGGGAGGGGCTTCACGAAATTCAGGCAGGAATGCCTGTAGCCTATCTCGCCAAACGCGTTACCGTCGAGGATCTTCGAAAACTTCGGCATCTGGATTCGGAAGTGGGTTTGCTTGTCGCAGGCGACCTCGTGGTCATTTATTCCACAGGCGACGAATCGTTTATCCGGGATATTGAGCCTGTCAAAGAACTGACGAAAAGCACGCTCGTTTCACTTTCCGCCCACTTTCACAAGTCAGGTCTGCCAAGTTCAGTGGATCTTCATGACAGCGGGGAAACTCAATATGTCATAAGCTGGGACAGTCAAAAAGGAGATGGGGTGTGGGGCTATGCGGAAGGGGAGGTTTTGGATGCCTTAAGTTATGAAGAATTTATCCGGGAGATTCAAACACTTCAATCGCAAAATCAAAATGACTCTGTAGAAGTTCGCAAGTTGTTAAATGGGTATATTCAGACAATCGATCAATACCGTGAGGAACAAGCGCGGCAAATCGGCGAACCGGCTTTTACCCAGTCTATTTTATATGCCGACTTAGAACCTACGGTTCTTCCCGATGCGCCTTTCGTTGGAATTTTTGAAACCAATCCCGCCACGCAAAACAATGCTTTCAATCAAACCTCTTCCCGCAATGTCCGGTTTAATTATGATGTTAGCCCTTCGGGCACCTTTGCAGCTCTTTCTATCCAATTTGATAATTTTGGCACGCCCGCTATTGAAACCGCGGATCTTTCCGGCTTTGATGAAATTGTTTTTGGCCTTGCTTCCAATAATCCAAGTCCGGGACCTTTTGTGGAATTTGAAGACCAGAGTGGAATCAAGGCCAGATTTCAGCCGTGCTGTCTAACTTCAGAAACAGATTTTTTTGCATTTACGGACGCTTTTTTCTCCAGTCTTTATCCCGCTTTTAATCTGGGGCAAGTACGCTTTATCAATTTTTTCTATGACCAGACCAATACTTCAGCGGCAACGCGCACCGGTTTTCTTGACGTGACCGCCGCCGGTCTTTATTTTATTCCTCCGCCTATTCAAGGGGATGACTTCAACTCCAACGCGTTGACGTTACTACCGGCACAGCCGGTCTTAAGCGGATTTGGTGCAAATGCGGAAAGCCCTTCAAAACCGCCGGGTGTGATCACCTTAGCCCAAACCGGCCCGGAGGATTTCAGTTTTATTTATAACGTAAAAAACGCCAAGGCGGCCTATGTCGTAGCCTCCATTAGCAAGGGCTCCTTTGACGGAACAGGTATTTTTCAGGGGGTGCCCATCGCCCTGCCTTCGGCTTTGCTTCTGGCCCTGCAGGGAGATCCGGCCGTGGGTGTGCCGGATAAAGTCAAAGTAAAAGTAGTGGATACCAGTCATCGGGAGGCAACTTACGATTTGCTTGTGACAAGTACTTTGCAGAATTTTTCGCTCGACTTGGAAGATCCAGATCGATTTCCGCCGGGGTTTGACCGGAATCAGGTTGCGGCAATTGAGATCGTCGTGGATCAAGCTTTAGCGGGCAGCGGAAATTTCAAAGGCAAGATTTGGGTCAAAACAAAGGGATTGAAATATATTCCTGTGCTGCCCGGAACTTCTTTTGATGCCAACGCGCTTCACATGTTTTCAGAAGAACCGGTTGTGACTGGAGTAGGCGCCAACGCGGAAGATCCTTTGAAATCCCCCGGGATCATCACGCTGACTCAGATCAATCCCCGGCGTGTGGAATTTGTTTACAACGTTAAAAATGCCAAAGCTGCGTTTGTGGTTGCCTCCATTAATAAAGGTTATTTTGATGAAAACAACGCTTTCCAGGGGGTTCCTTTATCACTGCCGTCCAATTTTACATTTGCCCTGCAGGGAGGGGTGACGGTGGGAATTCCGAATAAAGTGCGAGTCAGGGTTGTGGATACGGCGCGGCGTGTTGCGGAATATGATCTGAGTATCACCAATCAAATGCGTAATTATGCATTGGATCTTACGGATCCTGCAGTCATTCAAGCGGGTTTTGACCGGACGAACGTGGCTGCGATTGAGATTGTCATTGATCAGAAATTGGTCGGAGCCGGGGATCGCAAAGGCAAAATGATTATTCGTGCGGACGGACTTGATTTTTTACCTATTTTAAATGGAAGCGCTTATAACGAGAGTTTGCTGTCGGCATTGAGTAACCAACCTGTTTTGAATGCGGGCGGGGGTAATAACAATTCCGGTGAGCCGCTGGGCAATATCGGCTTAAACCCGTTAAGCGCAAACGAATTTGAATATGAATATGATTTGACGCCGAGCCCGACAAGTTTTGTTTACGCCCGCATCAGTAAAGGGTATTTTGATTCAAACGGTCATTTCCAGGGGGCAGCGCTGAATCTCCCGGAAAATTTTATTTTGTCCGTGAAGGGACGTGAGGGAAGCAAGATCAAAGTTGAAGTGAAAGATATCTACGGTAAAGCCGCGGAATTTATTCTGAATCTCCTTCCCATTTATCAAAACTTTTTGTTAGAACTTTCCGCCTATAAAACGCCGACGGGGTTTGACCGCACCAAAATTGCTGAAGTGGTTTTTGTCGAAGATCAAGACCTTGCAGGCCCGGTTTTGCAAGGCCTTGTGAAGATCAAAACAAAAGGGCTCCATTTTGTACCGCCCGTCCTGCCCGCGCCGTTTCAGGAAATCAAAACGAATTTAATCCAGAAGGGGCTTGATTATTTTCAGGTAGGGGTCGGCGTGGATCCCGGAACGCATTTCCCTTACGACAATATCAAGCCGGACGGGACCCCGTCGCAATTCACCCAGCCGACGCTGATTGGATTTTATCTGCAGATGCTGGCCGATGTTGCCAACGGCAAGACCAACGGCCCGGGCGGAAGTATGACGGCTTCTGAAGCTCTCCTGGAAGCGAACAATGTGTTAACAACTCTGCTGAGCGTTCAGCAGAGTTTTGGCTGGAATGGGCTGCTTCCCTTTCTTAATTTAAATCCCACAGGAGGAATGACGCCGATTATTGGTTTTGGCGATAATGCCAATATGGCTCAAAGTCTGGCGGTTTTTCTCGGAGCTTTGGAAGGAGGGAGTTTCAACCCTGCGGAAGTGGATCCTGCTTTGGTGGCGGATTTAATGGCCAAAGCCAATCAGGCCCTTGAAAATATGGCGCCTGGACTTTATGCGTTTTATGACCCCAGTAATCATATTTTCCGTTCGACGTACAATCGTGTAACACAAACGCTCAGCGGTTTTATGGACCGGCTTGCCAATGAATTTCGCGGCGCTGTGGCGTTCGTGACGGTTTTTCTCAAAGTCCGTTATCCCGCTTTGCCGAATGATGTGTGGAATAATTTGGCAATTGTGTTCAAAGACTATACAGACCGTAACGGGGAAATAATCGAAAACTTGGCCTATTGGGATGGAGGTGCCTTCCAGGCTTTCTGGCCCCTTCTGCGCAATAACGAGCTTGATTTTCTGGGATTTCGAAATGCCCTCGTAAATCATCTTGCCACACAGGCCGATTATGCGGCCCAAAATCGAATTCCGGGATTTTTATCCGCAAGCCAGATGCCTAATGACGCTTATTTCGGGGCACTCGGAGTTCCGCAAGTCGCGGAAAATCCTTCAAATCATTTAATTGATTTGGGTTCGACTTATGCCTTGGCAAGTGCTATGCCGGTGAACCCCGGCGTTGTTTTAAGCTGGCTCAATGACATCGAGGATCAAATTCCGGCGCTTAATGGGACTTACGGTTTCCTTGATGCGGCAAGATCGAATACGGAAATTGCGCCTCGTTTTATCGGTATTGACATTGCCTCAACGGTGCTCGGCCTTTCCGGGGCAGGGCCCGAAGCGTTTGAGATTTATTTAAGAAATCATGCCCTGGAACTTGCCTATAACCGCCTTTATGAAAGTGCTTCCCAGCAATTGACGATGACCCGGACGTCATCCGAGATTGCCTCGGCGCCTGAATTTCCGGACCGTTCTTTTGCGGTGTTCAGCCACCTGGAGAGTGAAGGAACGGTGGGGAGTTTCCCTGTTACAACGACCAGCGTGACGGGAATCCGGTTGCATTACACAAGCCTGCCAACGGCTTCTGAAGGCCATGTGTGGAGATTTAACCAGACCTATGATGCTTCCGCCAATCAGCTTGTCATTTTATACTCCGTTGTGGATTCTCCGCAATCCATCAAGATTGAACTCAAAGATAACGCCCAGCCACCAAACATTTTATTCCAGACCGTCAAAACAGTCGCCGGAGATGGAGCCAAGTATCAACGGCTCGTGGTGGATTTGCCGAATGACGCCTCGGTATTGGCCCAGGTCAAAAGGGTGGTCATTACGATTAACCAGCAGGGAAATCCTGATATCAAGGGCGATTTTACAATTCATGCCATTGATTTTCAGCACCTGCCTGCTTCTCAAAATCTTATCCCGGCGAGCGGGCTTGGCGCTAATGATGTCACTTTACTCCCCGGAAATCCCACAGCTCAGGTTATGAGCGAAAATCCGGGATCGGGGGATACGCTCGTTCAGCCGGATCCAAACACGCCTGTTTATAGGCTCAACTATAATCTGTCAGACACAAACCAATTTTCCGGTATTTATATTAATTTTGCCACCGCAAGTAATCCCCAGGGGGTGAATCTCACGGGACTGGGAGACATTACTTTTGGTATCAAGTCAGACACTGTCAGCAAGCTTAAACTTGAGATCGAGGATATGAACGGTAAAAAATCTGTTTTGTATGTTACGGATATTGACATCACCAAACGGTATTATGAATTTTTGCAGTCTCTGCTTCCTCCCGGAAGTGCGGATTTTACCAAGGTCAAGAGAATGAACATAACCGCCGATGAGAGCCTATTGGAGCCTGAAAATTCTCAAACCGGCAGTTTCGAATTGGAGCTTAGGCAAATACAACTTTTATCCTAATTTCATTGTGTGGTATAATTTTTTTGCGCTTAACGAAAGGACGAAAAGATGAAACCTGCTTCTAAAATCATGGTCGTAACTGCATTTTGGGCTTTTAACTTTTTTATTCCCCTTGCCGCTGCAAAGATCGTTCTTCAACCGGATTTTCAAGGGAGCCTGCTTATTACTTATCCCAATGGAGAAATTGCAATGCTTAACCCGGGTGATCCGATTCCGGATATCCCCTCAGGTTCCAGTATTCAGGTATTTAAAGGAAGTTTTAGTGTCCAGACAGAGCCCGGTGATTCAGTGAAAGTTGCCTGCCTCGCTCATGAGGCGACAGCGGCCGGCGGAGCCTCCGCAGGGGTATCCTGCAGCGAGAACGCAGGGGCTATTGAAGCAAAAAAAGGGACATTAAATCTGGTCGATCCTACGGGCAAAACATTTTCTATTGAGGAAGGGAACAGCTATCCCATAGCTCTCGTGGCTCCGGGAGAGGCCCCCCCGACTTTCGGAACGGAACCCACGGCTTTTCCCGAAGATGACCAAGAAGTTCCTGTGGACAGCCGCAGCATCGACGCCAGCCCTCGTTGATAATGTCCCGCACAAAACGGATTCTCACTTCTGTTTTATCTCTCATCCTAGTCGCATCTTATGTTCGCCCGGCTTATGCCGAATTTAGACTTTCGGATGCTATTGAAGAATTTGGCGAAAGGCGTTTCCTAAAACCTTTGCCGACCCGCATCAAGGTTGGCCCTGTCCGCGTACACCCCCTTTTGGAATCAAAAGTGACTTACGACAGTAATATTTTGCTGGAAAACCGGGATGCGCGTGAAGATATTGTTTTTAACATTAAGCCCGGAGCGATTGTTGAGCTTCCCTTTGACAAACATCAGGTTTCGGCCGGCTACCAAGCTGATTTCGAGATTTTCAGCAAGAGCCGCGATGCCAAACAGAACGACCAGAATCAGAATTTCTTTGCTCTGTTTGATTTTCATTTTCCTAATTGGTATGTCAACATTTTGGAAAAATTAAGCGAAACCTCAAGCCGTTCCGGAACTACTTTTACGGAACGTGTCCCTCGTATCCAGCAGTCTATTAACCCGAAAATCGGCTACCGGTGGAAACGCACGATTTTTGAGGGCGGTTTCCGGCATTTGGTCCGGGATTACAGGCGCCAGGCAAACGATAACTTGGATTTCCAAGTCGTGGAATGGACCGGTGTCGTCTTTTACGATCTTTTCGCGCGCCTTAAAGCAGTCCTTGAATATCAGTTCGGCCAAATGGATTATGACGACAATTACAAACGCAATGCCAATATTAATCAGGTTAGAATGGGTTTTGAAGGGGAACTCTTGCCCAATGTGACGGCCAAGGTCAGAACGGGAATGCAGTTTCGAGACTATGAAGTTTCCTCGGAGGCGGATTATCACTCCTGGATCGCGGATGTTTTGTTCGAATATCAGGTAAGGAAAAATGTAAAACTGGAAGCCTTTTTTACCCGGGAACCTGTCGAGGCCACCTTTGGCAATGTGAATTATTACCTTGAGCACGCTGTGGGGGGAGGTGTGGAATACCTCTTTCGCCCGCAGTGGCTTGTTTTCACCACTTTTAAATTTAAGCGCCAGAATTATGCTGAACGTGCCACCTTGGGAGGACAGACCCAATTCCGGCGGGATCACCCGTTAAGTTTGGATTCCGGTATTCGCTATGACTTCCGGGATTGGCTGAGTTTTGAACTGGCGTACCAATTTCTGTACCGCCAATCTAATTTTGATGTTTTTGAATACCGGGATCATCAAGTTTCTTTCGGCACTACCCTTGCCTATTAAATGGCAGTTCCCCATTCATTTTAGCGCTAAAAAGCCGTAAATCTTAGACGGAATTATGAAGAATTTTATCTTTGCTATACTACTACTATCAGTCCTTCATCAGCGGGGTATAGCCGCTGAAGAGGAGCTTCCTTCCAAAGAGCATCCGCAAAGTTACCTGATTGGGGTCGGCGATTTACTTGCCATTGAAGTTTATGATGAACTGGACCTGACAAAGGAAGTCAGGGTTCTGACCGACGGTTACATCTCCTTCCCTTTGTTAGGTTCCGTGAAAGCGGCAGGTCAAACGGTGAGTGGGCTTGAGCAAACCCTTAAAAGCAAATTGGGGGAGAAGTACCTCGTCAACCCCCAAGTGACTGTTTTTGTTAAAGAATTCAGCAGTATTTTTGTTTTTGGAGAAGTCAAAAGCCCCGGTCATTTTCCTCTCTTAGGGAAAATGACGGCTTTTGAGGCCATTACCCTAGCGGGTGGATTTACCGAAGTCGCCAATCCTTCGAAAGTCAAAGTGGTCCGCGAACAAAACGGTCAGGAATTGTCTTTTGAAGTGGATATTGAAAAAATCACGAAAAAAGGCGACACTTCAGAGGACAAAGAACTGCAGGCGAATGACCGCGTGATTGTGCCGCGAAGTTTCTTTTAAAAGGTGAGAAATGCCATCCATTTTTGAGGATCACGAGATCCATTTACGTGACTACCTATATATCCTGCGAAAGCGCCGCCGAGTCATTCTGATTTTTCTTTTAGGTGTGATTTCGCTCAGCATCATTTACACACTGTTTGAAAAAGTCCTTTATCGAGCCACCGCCACAATGCTCATTGAGCCGGAAAACCCCAATGTGGTTGATTTTAAGGAGGTCATGGCGCTGGATGCCTCAAACACGGATTATTATCAAACGCAATATCAGATGCTTAAAAGCTATACGCTGATCCAGCGAGTGATTCAAACAGAGAAGTTAGCCGAAGATCCCTACCTTAAGGCGTTACAAAGAGGACGGTTGCGCCGCTACCTCAAAGACCTGCCCTGGATGAAAAGCTGGTTTGGAGAGTTTGCGAAAGAAAAGCCATTGGCAGAAATTTTTTCTCAGAAAATGCTGAAGATAGAACCTATTCGCAATTCACGGCTGGTGGAAATCAGTGTTCTACATCCGGATTCCGTGCGATCGGCTGAAATGACTAACCGTTTGGTAGAACTTTTTATTAAGTGGAGTTTGGAAAACCGGTTTACCATTCACAATCAGGCGACGGAAATGATTTCGTCGCAACTCACCGAATTAAAAGAAAAAGTGACGGGCGCGGAAATTAAATTGCAAAATTACATGGAGGAAAAACACCTCGTGAATATCTCTTCGATTCATGAGCAGAATCGCTTTCTCGAAGATGCGAAGCTTGAGCTTGTAAAAATTCAGTCAGAAGAGGCCAAGCTTGCAAAACGGTATTTGCCTGAACACCCGAAGCGAATCCATATTCGATCCCAGATTGAGGGGTTGGAAGAAAAAATTAAAGAGGAACAGAATAAAATGATCACTTCCAGCCGGGTGGCGATTGAATACTCTCAGCTGGCAAGGGAGGCCGAAAGCGCAAGTAAAACCTACGAGGCGCTTCTGTCCCGCTTGGAAGAAACTTTGAGTGAGTCCAAAACCCAAGCCAGCAATATTGTGATTGTGGATCGGGCCGTGCCTCCTGCGCGTCCGGATAAGCCGCGTCCGTTATTGAATCTCCTCGTGGCGTTCTTTGTGGGTTCCTTGGGAGGAGTGGTGCTGGCATTCTTTTTTGAATATTTCAATTCCACCGTGAAGATACCGGATGATATTGAAAAAGGCTTAGGGTTGGATCTTTTCGGAATTATCCCGCAGGAGTTGATCCGCAGGACAGGACAAGTCCCGGGGGAGGTTTTTTTTGCGGCGGATAAATCTTCTCCCGTCGCGGAGTCCTTTCGCGCCCTTCGCACGGCGCTGCTTTTTAAGCTCCGTCATATTCCGGGATGCCGGGTCCTTTTGGTTACCAGTCCCAATCCCGGGGAAGGTAAAAGCACTATCACGTTGAACCTTGCCAAGGCCTTTGAACAAAATCATCTGAAGGTTCTTCTTGTCGATGCGGATTTGCGAAAGGCGCGGCTGCACCGGATCCTCAATGTTGAACAGGAAAAGGGGTTATCCGACATTTTGGAAGGGGAAGTCAGTGCGTGTGATGCCATTCGAGAGAATGTCCTGGAATTGGGTTTTGATTTTTTAACCTGCGGAAAATTTTCGCACCATCCGACCGAAATTTTAGGCACCCAGGCGATGCAGGACATGCTTTCTTCGTTGAAAAGTTCTTATGACCTTATTCTCTTGGACAGCCCGCCGTACCTGCCCGTGGCCGACGTGGCGGTTTTGAACGAACATGCCGACGCCGTGATTGTCGTCGCTTATTACCAGAAAACGGACAAGCGGCATTTGCGGGATCTCAACCGGCGTTTTAATGAGAACGGAAAAAAAGTTTTAGGGGTTGTCATCAATCAGGTGAGTGTCCGGGAAAAGGACTATTATTTTCAGCAGTATTATTATTACGGATACGGCGATGTCGGCAGACCGAAATGAGAAACTTCGCCTTTTCCCACTTCAGGCTGGTTTTGCTTTATTGATTGTTGCCGGCCCCTGTTTCTTCGGAGCCGTGGATGCCTGGGCTTCGATGTTCTTGGCCTCCGCCATCTTTCTCCTGTTTTTCCTTTATCCGGAATGTATTTTGAAAGTAGATGATTGCCCTCGGGTTTTTCTTGTAGGAATAGGGCTTATTTTTCTTTTGGTTTTTTTTCAAGCATTTATCACTTCGATGAACCCTTACGCCACCCGCACTGAATTTCTGAAAGGGTCGGCTTGGGCCGCAGGTTTTCTCTTAATTCAGCTTTTCCCCCCGTCTCCGCTCGTTTTTTTTATGTGTTTATTGGCCATCCTCGGCGCTTTCGAGTCCGCTTATGGCTTGTTTCAGGTCTCGTCAAAGCTGGAGAAGGTTCTTTGGGAAGCAAAAACAGCGCATCTAGGATTTGTGACCGGCACCTATTTCAACCGCAATCATTTGGCGGGCCTGCTTGAGCTTTGCCTCGGGGTTCATTTGGGGTTATGGTTTTCAGCCTTCCGCAGCCGGCATAGGCTGTCCATTTTGGGTTGGGGGTTGTTATTTCTGGTTTCTTTTCTTGGATTCCTAAAGACGGGGTCGCGTATGGGCATTGTAAGTTTTGCTTTATCATTCCTTTTTTTTTCTTCTCTTTATCTTTTTGGGCGGGAGCGAAAAGCGTTTCTTCTGTTTCTTGTCTGCGTTTTGAGCGTGATCTCAATCGTCTCCTGGTTTGGCATGGGCGTGATGGCTTTAAGGTTTGAAGCTTTTGCGAGGCATTGGATTACGTGGGAAGGCCGTCTTTTTGTCTGGCAAGATACTCTCGCGATGATTCGCGAACACTTTTGGTGGGGCACGGGACTTGGGACGTTTGAGTGGAGCTTCCCGGCTTACCAATCGGAGAGACTTTTCAGGGGGTGGGCGCATGCCCACAATGACTATCTCGAGCTTGCTGCCGAATTGGGGATCCCCGGTTTTTTGCTTCTCTTCTTTAGCGGGGCGTATTTGTTTTTGAACCTCATCAAGCAGTGGCTCTCAAGCAACGGATACGAATCAGGCCTCGTCTGGGGAGGTTTTGTGGGAGCCGGAGCGTTACTCCTGCACGGTTTCACGGATTTTAACTTTGCGGTTCCTGCAAATGCGATGATGTTTATTTTTGTCCTGGCCCTGATCACGGGGCTTCTGAAACAATCCCGAACCGGGATAGCTGAGGCAAATGGTTAGATTACTCCTTCGGATTTTGGCGGCAGGACTATTTTTTATAACGGCACAAAGGGCGTGGGCCGGGATTTCATTTTATTCCGGTACGGTTGCTTTTAAGGCGCAAAATTATCAAGAGGCCGTTTCTTTCTTTCGAACAAGCGAAAAATGGGATTCCGGAAACCCCCGCCTGTTTTATGAATTAGGGCGCAGCGCTTTTTTGCAGGGGATGAAAACCGGTGAAGAGGATTGGCTTAAACAGTCGCATTTATCTTTCGAGAAGTTGGCGGATAGGCTTCCTGATTATGGCAGGACCTATGCCTATCTTGGATTCATCTATTTAACACTTCAAAAAAGGTCTGAAAACGGACTGAATCTTCAGGAGTGGAATGAAATAAAACAGCTTTTTTACAAAGCGCTTGAAAAAGAACCGGGAAGTGCCTGGATTGCCTACATGACAGGGCGGCATTTCCTGGCTCACGCGAAGTTTCTATCGCTAGAGGAACGTCAAATGGCATTGACTCAACTGAAACGATCTGTGACTATCTTCCCGCCGAGGAGGTTTCATCAGGCATCCCCGTACTTAAAATCCGTCCTTTCCTTTCTTTGGAATCGCTTCAGGGATTTCTCACTTTTGAAAAAACTGACTCCTCTGGATCCGCCATCTTACCGGCGCTTCCTTGAATTCTTAGAGCAGGAGGGGCTTTGGCATTACCGGGAGGAAGTATACGAAACCTATGTAAGCCTTAAAAAGGGGAACGCGCATAGCGTCATCTTGACCGAATGAAAAACTATCTCCTGACATGGATTGCCCGTTTCCAAAAATCAGCCTTGGGAAAAGACGTTTTAGTCACTTCTTTCCTTTCGACCGTTGGCAGGAGTTTAGGCCTTTTTATCCCTTTATTTATTGGCGCCTGGTTTGGTACCACTTCCACCACGGATGCCTTTTTTCTCGCGTACGGTCTTTTGCTTTTTCTGACTACCATGATAGGGAATATTTTTGAAACCGTAGTGGTCCCTTATGTGACGGACCTTCGTTCCCGCGGCGAAGATGTCGGGTCGTTTATGGGGAGTGTGATGTTTCGGGGCTCCATCTTTGTGTTAGGGATTGTTTTGCTGCTTTTGCTGATATTAAAGCCGGTCTTGGAGCTAAGCACCCGGCTTCCTGCCGGAACCATTGAATTAGCCCTGACTTTGACCCTCGAGATGATTCTGATGATTTTTTTGGTGACCTGGACCAGCGCATTGAATGGGGCGTTAAATGCTTATAAAGCGTTCCACGTCGCAGCCCTTTTCCCGGTTTTTCGGTCTGCCGCCATTCTTGGGATTGCCTTTTATTTTAAGAAGCGGTGGGGGATTCATGCCGTGGCCTTGGCTTTTGTCCTGGGAGAAGTTCTCCGTTTGGGATTATCCTTGCATTATTTCCGGAAGATCATCGGAAGGATTCGGTGGCAGTGGGGAAACATGCGCGAAATCACGCCTTTTTTCAAATCTGCTTTTTTTCAAAGTATGGGATTAGGGTTTATCAGCCTTACGTCTCTGATTGATCAAGTCATGGCGTCTTGGACGGGTGCCGGAGGACTTTCCATTTATACCTACGCGATGCGGCTTTACCGCATTCCTTTTCAAATGATTTCGACGGGGCCCGGTTCGGTCGTGCTTTCTCATTGGTCCCATGATTACAGTGCCGGGAGGAAAGCCTTTTTATGGCCCAGTGTCCGGAGGGTTGTCATATTATTTACCCTCGGCATGGTGATTGTCTCCCTGGCGGCTTTCTTTCTGAGAGATCCGATTGCGGCCCTCGCTTTTAAAAGAGGGGAATTTCCTCCCGAGAATGTTCCGGTTGTGGGAAGCTTATTCGGGCTCCTGATGGCCGGGCTGCCTTTTCAGATGGTGAATCTTTTTTGTGTGAGGCTTCTGATCATCTATCAAAAAAATAAATTTTATATGATCCTGGGTTTCATTCGATTGATCCTGGATGTTTTGTTGAATTACCTGTTCATGAGCATTTGGGGTATTCAAGGGATTGCGCTAGCCACCACGGTTTTAAATTGTTTGTTCGCGCTCACTTTTTATTTAAAAGTGAAACACGAGGCTTCCCGCCAATGAACCCGAAAAATCCCCGTGTCCTTCTTTTGCACGTTGTGGATCGTCCCCAGCAATTCGGAGGCGTGGAAAAGTTTGTGCTGTCCCTTGCCCAAGGGCTTTCTAAAAGCGGTATTCCCGTGGCTTTAGCGGTCAATGAAGGCTGTCTTCAAGAGGCGGCACGCACGGGAGGTATTAAAATTTTTTCGACCGGTATCATGAAGAAATCTCATCCTCTTGCGGCACTTTCCAAAATTAACGCCGAATGCCAAAAATTTCAACCCGATGTGGTCCATTCCCACCACCGGTACACCACCTTAGGTGCTCAAGTTCTTCCTTTTAGGAAATTTTGTTTGATTCATACCCTGCACGTTGAGCTTTTTGATAAAAGGTATATACGTTTTTTTGGGGATCATGCGACGGCTGTCAGCCAAGCGGTCAAGAATCATTTCGTCAAATATTTTGGAGCAAATCCCGCCAAAATCACCCTCATTTATTACGGGGTAGAAGCTCCGGCTGTCCTGCGATCGCACGATATGATTTATATGCCGAGAAAAAATCCGGGGCAGGTCAATCTGGTGGTGATCGGGCGGCTGGAGAAACAAAAAGGGCATGAGTTTCTCATTCAGGCGCTGGATTATATTTCTCCCCAGATTCGCGAGCGGCTGAGCATCGCTTTTCTGGGGGAGGGTTCCAGGCGTGACGCCCTTCAAAAAATGATTTCCGAGCGTTGCCTTAGCAATGTCGAGATCATGGGGTTTCAATCCGATATTGGCGGGTGGCTGGAAGATGCTGATTTTTCAGTGCTGCCTTCTTTGTGGGAAGGGTTTCCGTTGGCCATTCTTGAATCCTATCAGTGCACGAGGCCTGTCATTGCTACGAACGTTGCGGGAAGCCCGGAGGCCGTTAAAGACGGTGAAACAGGCATCCTCGTTCCGCCGCGCGATCCGAAAGCTCTGGCCGAAGCGATTGTGAAATTAATCCTTCATCCGGAGCTGATCAAGCAATATGGAGAAGCCGGCCAAAAGCTTGTTGACCAAAACTTTTCGTATAAGAAAATGATTTCACAATATATCCAGTTGTATCAGACCCAGTTGAAGCGGAAATAACGAAGGGAAAATGGGATGACGCAATCTTCTTCACAGATATTTAAGATATGGCTTGGCACTGTTTTTGCGGTACCCCTGTGGTGGATTTTGGGCTGCAATCTGTTTATTTATCATATCGTGACCGCTTTGCTTGTGGTGGCAACCGTTCATAAGGCCCATCAACAAGGAAAGGGCCTGGTGGTGCCGCCTTCCTTTGTTCTCATTGGAATGACGATTCTGGTTTATGTCTTTTCGCTGATCATTCGAGGCATTGAAGCAGATCCAATGAGGGTGTTAGCCTCCCTTTATAATTTAAGTCTATGGATCATGGGGCTGATGCTTGTCTTTGCTTTAACGAATCTCTTTACGTTATCGGATATTGAGCCGGTGGTCAAAATTTTCCCTTTTCTTACCGGCGTGACGGGAGTCCTTGTCATCGCTATGTTTTTTGCCCAGTCCCGGGGATATCATTCCCTTATTTTTCCGACCCCTCTTTACGGTCTGACCAAGTTCCTGGGCCATACGATCCTTGTGGAGAACACGCTGACCCTCCAGCCGCTTTATTGGGACTGGTTCGCCGAGGGGAATTGGCCCAGGTTTAGTTTTTTTTCACCGTACCCCACGGCAAGCGGGGGTGTCATGATCATCTTTCTATCCATGCTGATCGCGTGGGCGAGGATTTCAAAAAAAGTATTTTCTCCCGTATTTATTATCCCGTTTGTTTTGACCGGCGCGGCCCTTTTAATGACACTTTCCAGAATGTCGGTCGCAGCGTTCGCTACGGCTTTTTTGCTCGCATTTATGATCGAAAGACGCCTTTTTTTCATCTGGGTTTCTTTCGGCATTATGCTGCTCATTCTGGGATCTCCCTGGATTGCGCAGTTCATCCAATGGATGCTAAGCCTGCGGGAGGGAAGCACGCTTGGGAGATTAGCGTTATACCGCTACAGCCTTGCGCAACTTGCGGATGTGGACTGGATTCTGGGAATGGGTCTCAAACCCCGCGAAGAATCCTCTTTCGCGATGCCGATCGGATCGCACTCGACTTACCTGTCTTTAATTTTTAAAACCGGTATTTTAGGGGTTCTAGCCTTTGCTGTGTTTCAGGCAAGTCTTCTCTGGCGTTGGTGCTGCCTTAAAAATCGAGCCAAGCTTTTTCCGGAAACCCGCTTTTTCTGGCAGGGTCTTGGAATTATTTTTTTTGGGATCGGGATATGGATGATGACGCAGGATATTGACGCCCCGCAATTAGTCTGCTTCCTCTATTTTTCATTCGTGGGTCTATTTGAGGGTTTTCGAAGGGCGCTTTCTTCATGAATCGTTCCTATCAGATAGCAGAACGAAGGCCTGCTGACATGAATTTGCTGGGATTGCCGATGCACCGGACCGGTATCCCGGAAGTTCATGCCTTTATCCGGGATGCGATTGCCAAGAATCAAAAAGCGATTGCCCTTAACTTGAATGTTCATTGTGTGAATTTGGCGCTGAAACACCGCTGGCTTTACGAATTTATCCAAAGAGAAACTCACCTGGTGTTTTGTGACGGAGACGGTGTTCGAATGGGGCTGAAACTTCTGGGGTATGCGCCGCCGCCTAAGGTGACTTATAATCAATGGATTTGGCAGCTTGCCGATTTTTGCAATCGACACGGTTACCGCCTTTTCTTTCTGGGAGGAAAGCCTGGCGTGGCCGAGGAAGCAGCCGAGAGGCTCGTGGCTTGCTATCCCGGCCTTCAAATTGCGGGGGTGCATCACGGTTATTTTCCCAAGCAGGGCCCGGAAAACCGGAAGGTTATGGATGAAATTAACCGCCTCCGTCCCGATATTTTACTTGTTTGTTTTGGGATGCCGGCTCAGGAGAAATGGATCGCTGAAAACTGGCACGATCTAGATACGCATATTTTTTTGAAAGGGGGAGCGGCCTTTGACTATGCTTCCGGACGATTAAAACCTGCCCCTGAGTGGATAATCCGTCTGCACCTGGAGTGGTTTTTTCGCCTTTGCCAGGACCCCTTTCGTCTTTTTGGCCGTTATATCCTTGGGAACCCTTATTTTTTGATTCGTGTCTTACGCTCTAAGTGGAAACAAAGGAAGGGGAAGAAAGAGAGCCTATGAAAAGCATTTCTCCCGCAAAGTTTAAATATCTGATGCTCGGAGTGGCTTTGCTGGATTTCTTATGCTTTCAAGCTGCGCTTTTAATTGGCTATTGGTTGTGGGTCAATTTCCCTTGGCACAGTAATTATCAGCCTTTTTCCACCTTCGCCTTGATCCTTTGGATTCTCCCTCCTTCCAGCATCATCATATTTCGATTAGTGGGGCTCTACAAATCGGAAATGGGAGTCATTGGCGTTGAGGAACAGAGCTTGATTTTTAAAGCGATTTGGATTGTCTATATGCTCAATTTAGCGGTTTCTTTTTTCTACCGCGATGTCAATTTTTCCCGGCTGGCTGTTTTTTATTCAATCTTTATTGCTATTTTTCTCGTTAGTGTAGAACGGTATTTTGTGCGCCATTTCTTTGAGTGGCTTCATAAACAGGGGATCGCGATTCACAAAGCTTTAATCCTTGGGGCTGGCTATCACGGGCAGCGACTGGCGCGGTGGATTGAACAATCGCCTAAATTGGGTCTTCAAGTGGTCGGATTTCTGGATGACGAGATTGAGAGGCTGGTTAAAAAACCGGTGTCACCTCCGTGGATAGGAAAACTGTCAGATTTGGAAAAACTCGTCCGCACAAAGCATATTTCTATTCTTTTTATTGCTCACCGCAAACTTGAAGAAAGCAGCGTGGCGAACATTTTTCAACGGTGCCGGGTAATTCGACTGTCATGCTGGGCGATTCCTTCGGTGTATCAGTTTTATATTGAGCGCGTACAGCTCAGTAATATCGGCGGCATTCCGCTGGTAGGTTTCCGCCAGGAGTTCCGGAGGAAATATTATCTTGCGGTCAAACATTTCCTCGATATGATCATTGGTTTTCTTTTGCTTGTCAGCTTGTCTCCTTTAATCGTACTTGTTGCGTTGGGAATTTTAATGACGTCGGGCCGCCCCATTTTGTTCAAACAATCTCGAGTAGGGCAGGATGGAAAAGAATTCGTGATCTTTAAATTCAGGACTTTAAAATCTGCCGGAGCGAAAGACGCCATTTCCCCGGAACTCGGGAAAAGTGCAAGCCGCCGCGGCATGACGCCTTTGGGATCTTTTTTAAGGCGCACAGGGTTAGATGAAATCCCGCAGCTTTTAAACGTGATGCGCGGAGAAATGAGTTTGATAGGGCCCCGACCGGAAATGCCATTTATTGCCGAAAAATACGGCCCCTTGGAAAAAGAGAGGCTCAAGATACGGCCCGGAATTACCGGACTTTGGCAGATCAGCCAGGATCGAAAACGCATTCTTATTCATGAGAATATGGATTATGACCTTTATTACGTCGAGCACTTTGATTTTAATCTTGACCTGGCAATCTTTGTGAAAACGATTGTTTCAATGGCAAGGAGAATTTTTCAGGCAAGCTCGAAGAAAAGAAAGGGGAGAGGCAGATGAAAACAGCGCCTCCTTTTTTTATCGTAGGATGCTCGCGGTCAGGGACAACACTTTTGCAAGTCCTTTTAGATGCTCACCCGCATATTGCGATTCCACCGGAAAGTCTGATTTTCGCCCATTTTGCAGAAATTTTCGATTGTTACGGCGATCTAAAGAAAGAATCGAACCTGCGTGCGTTGGTAAAGGATGTTCTGACCGACGAACGGATTAAAAGGTGGGATCTTAAGATATCCGTTTCCGATTTTTGCGGCCGCCTTGAGGATTTTTCGGTAAGAGGCGTTGTCACACTTCTTTTTCAATGCTATGCCGAGAAGGAAGGTAAGGTTCGCTGGGGAGACAAAACCCCGGAACATGTTTATTATCTTAAGAAAATTAAAACCCTATTCCCCGAAGCGAAACTGATTCACCTGGTGCGGGACGGCAGGGATGTTGCCGAATCTCAGATGCGCGTTTTTTTTGGGCCCAATACCATTGATCAGGCGGCGCTTTCCTGGAAAAAACACGTATCCGCTTTTCGCCGGTTCAGCGCCCATCTCCGGCCGGACGAGTACCGTGAAATACACTATGAGGATTTGGTGCGCAGTCCCGATCAGGAATTAAAAAAAATATTCGATTTCCTCGGCGAGGAATTTTTATCCTTTAGCGAAAGGATTCCTGAAACAACAAGTAAAGCCCATTATCTTCAATACGACGCCATTCACACGTCCTTGAAAAAATCAATCTCAGGAGAAAAAATAGGAATTTTTAAAAGCAAACTTAGCCGGCGGCAGGTCGAAATCTTTGAGTCGATTGCAGGCAACCTCTTGGAATCTTACGGGTATGCAAGAGTCACCCCGGTCAACCGACCTATCCTCGCGTATGAAAAAATCATATACGGAGTTCTTGATCAATTTTTCCGTTTTCAGCTTAAAATGGGAAAATGGAGTTATCTTAAAGAAAGGATCCAATACCATATGAGAAGATGGATCCGGTTAAGAATGCGAAGGGAGAAACGCCATGTTTAAAAGGATGATTGCAGGTTTGATTTTAATTCTTATGTGGGTTGGCGGGACCGTGGAACTTGACGCGGCCCAGGTTGGGATCAAATACAACCGGCCAAAATCCGAGTATCCGGATAAGGCCCTGGCCGACTTCAAGCGATTTAGCGATGATCGGATTAAAACCGTGATGATTTGTCTGCCCTGGAGCCAATGGGAGCCTGTGGAAGGGAAAATCGACCAGGAGTTTATTTCCCAGAAGCTCGCGCCGGTTTTAAAGCTTGCGGAAGCGAACGGCATGAAAATTATTATCTCAAGTCATTGTTCCTTCTGGGGAACTAAGGGAGATCGGACCATTCCCCGGTGGGTCAAAGCGAAGCCCGGATTTGGATCTTCCACTTCTGCTTTGACGCATCCTCTGATTCGTTCTTATCATACGTCTTATCTGATTCGTCTGATCAAGGCCACGCGTGATTTCTCCAGCGTTCAGGGGTTCAGTCTCTTAAACGAACCTGTGGCAGCTACGAAATTTTATTTAACGAAGGCCAAAACCGAGTTTGACGCGAGGTGGGAAGGGGTCTTGGATATTATTTCAAAAGTCAAAAAATACAAGGAAGCCACACAGCTTTCTCAGTATTTGATTATCGGACAGCACGGAGCGGATACGGGATACGGTCATTATGTCTGGAAAAACACGGACAAATATGATCTTACGCTGTTGTGGACGCAATGGCTTGATAAAATCAGTGCTCAGGGGCTCGTGCCTCTTCAAGAGTCTATGGCGTGGTATCCGGAACGTCCGAAGATCCGCACGGAAGGGGTGCTGACTTTTGCGCTTTTGAAGGCGCGAAGCGGAGACGGCAACTTGGGTAGAACGAAAACCCAATGGTCTCAAAGCAAAGATTACGGAGCCGCGGTTTATGATTATGATTTGGTTTATGAATATGAAGGGGAAGGAAATGCTACGATCCCGAAGTTGGAAGCCTTTTATTCCTGGCGGATTGGCTCCCCGGATGGCTCGTCAAAACATCTCACTTTCTTGGATCACCGCCGTGGGGACCGTCCTACACCTTATTATTGGGCTCTTCGGGATCTGGCTGCGGGCGTTGATTCTTTTGAAACGATCGACCCCAGCGGATTGCCGATAAACCGGAAAGCAACTTTGATTTTCAATCCGGATGTAGCAAAGCCCGGAATTTCACGATATTGGTTGGGTTCAGGGAAAATTGTTGGGCAGAGGGAGATTCTCCCGAATGTCGCAGAATCAACGTTTGCGGCAAAAGTCATGCTCAAACCCAAGCAAAGTGTCTTCCGAGAAGTGGTTGCATCTCATTGGAGAGACAGCGGAGTCAAGGAATCCGACGCGTTTTGTTTTTGGGGAAAGGTTGAAACGCCGTTTAAAATCACGTTGATTGTCCGATTAAGCGAAGGCGAGTTGCAGCAGTCCCTTTCTTTGACGCCGGGGTGGAATTATTACCGGATCTCCTTTCAAAGTCTGGGAATCACCAGGGATAAAATCCCGTCCATTCGGAGCGTGGGTTTTGTCAACGAAACCCTTTCAGAACAAACATTCTTTCTTGACGAGTTCTTGATTCGTCCTTGATCTTGAAATGAATACACAAGCTAAAATTCAAGGCCCTGTGGTCATAGGAGGCGTGGGCGGAAGCGGAACCCGCATCGTAGCGGCCGTTCTGCAGCAGCTCGGGTTTTATTTGGGGCCTTCTCTTAACCCTGCCAATGACAATAACTGGTTTACCCTCTTGTTTAATCGTCCCAAATGGTATGCCCGCCATTTATCCAATCCTGAAGAAATTTGCAGGGGTTTGGCGATCTTTGAAAAGGCGATGCGCAACGGGAGAGTTGGAGGTGCTGATTCGCTGGCTTTTTTAGCCGAAGCATGCAGGGATTTTTCTTTTCCAAAAAGGAGACTCTTTTCTACGGTGGGAAAACACTCAGGTGTGCGTGAAGGTTTATTTGCTTTGCGTTCGGCCGCGTCCATGCTTTTACCGAAACGAATCCATTGGGCTGATTTTTCCGGCTGGGGTTGGAAAGAACCGAATACGCATATTTACATGGAGCACCTCAGTCATTTCTTTAAAGATATGAAATTCATTCAAGTCATCCGGCACGGTTTGGATATGGCTTATAGCAGCAATCAAAGGCAGCTTTATCTTTGGGGCTCTTTTTTTAATTTAGAGATCCCTGAGTCTCGCGGCGGAGTGCCGCAAGCTTCCTTAAAGTATTGGATTGCCGCCAATCAGAGAGCGGTTGAGTTAGGGCGCCGTCTTTTGGGGAACCGGTTTCTTCTTCTCAATTTTGACCGGTTATGCCTTGCGCCCGAAGAAGGGATGAAGCAGCTTCTAGATTTCTTAGCTTTCAAGCCCGAAGAAGTTCCTTTTGAAGCGTTGTGCGGCTTGCCCCGGCTGCCGTCTTCTGCCAGCCGTTATCTGCGGCATGAGCCAGGTACTTTCAGCCAAGAGGAAATAGCGCAAGTCAGGGCATTGGGGTTTGAGGTGAAGTCTTCTAAGCCGAGATCCTGAACCGGTGCTCTTCCCGTATTCTTCTCTCAATTTTTGCCAGTATTTTCCCGCGGCGGGAATGAGGAGAATGCGTCACAATAGCCCCATTTTCCCAGAAAGGGTCAATCGAAGACAATAATTGTTTCAGATCCTTGCCGGGGTAACGTTGAAAACCATTTACATCGATGACATTGAATGCATCCTTCTCTTTGAAAATACAAACCGCATGAGGAAAGCGGCCCCCGTAGATATTAATCAAAAGGGACGGGATGCCCTTCAGCTTTAACATTTCACTGGCGAAGGAAGCAAGGTCTTCGCAATCTCCTTTGCCGCTGACGAGAAGTTCTTCCGGGGTTTGCCAATAATCCTCTTTACCGAATTGAGTTTGATCCGTTATAAGACTGAAACGGCGCCACATAAAATGGGCGATATGTTCCGGAGATTTCAGCTGTTGGGCCAACTGTTGAAAGGATTCTCCGGGCTCGAGAGAAGCACTGCCTTCGGGAAACGCCGTAGCATAAATGAGGGTAACACCTAAAAGCCAGGCGGTAAAAACGCCAAGATGTCTTCGCATGCCGAATCTCCTGTTGTTACAGGATCCGGCCAAATCTTGATTGATTTGGCAACCCAGCCACCCAATTATCATTTCTTTGGGTCTGTGGCTTTGCCCGCCAAACGACACGGCGGGTCCGCCTTCGTTTTGGCGGACGTCCCACCATTACTGATGGTTTGCTTTTTACAGAATCCTCAAGGTTCAAAAGACGAGAACGTTGATCTAGATAAACCGTATCATGAGATCTTGAAATGTCAAATAAAGAGGGGTTTTTAATATATACAACCCTCGTGTTTTCAAAGGGTTATAGTACTGATAGAAAGGTGTTCTTCATTGACAAATCCTGGTTGTGTTGTTAGGATACAGCCCAACTTAGAGGAAAACTTGCGAAAATTTTTCAAGCTACTCTCACCTAAGCGCTGAAACATCATGAACCTCAATTCCATTGAAGAAATTATTCAAGATATTCGTGCCAGCCGTATGGTCATTATGGCCGATGACGAAGCCCGTGAAAACGAAGGCGATTTGATTTTTGCGGCTTCGGCAGTCACCCCCGAAAAAGTCAACTTTATGATGAAACACGGCCGCGGACTTATTTGCGTTCCCCTCGCAGAAGAAAGAGTTCAAACTCTCGGGCTTCATCCTATGACCGGTTTTTTAAAGGACACGATGAAAACCGCCTTTACCGTGTCCGTTGACGCCCGCCTTGGAGTTACCACCGGCATTTCCGCGCATGATCGTGCCCGGACCATTGAAGTCCTTGCCGATCCCCAGAGAAAGGGAGAAGATTTTGTTTCTCCGGGCCACGTGTTTCCTTTAATGGCCAAAAAGGGCGGTGTTCTTATCCGCGCGGGCCACACGGAAGCGGCTTGCGATCTTGCAAGACTTGCTGGATTGGAACCTGCCGGTGTTATTTGTGAAATCATTAATGAAGACGGTTCAATGGCACGCCTTCCTGATCTGATTGAATTTGCTCAAAAGCACGGCCTGAAGGTTGGAACAATCCGCGACCTTATTGAATACCGCAGACGTTTTGACAAATTAATTGAAAAAATCAGCAGTGCTCGCATTCCAACCATTTTTGGGGAATGGATGCTGCATCTTTACCGCTGTCTTGTGGACGGCCGGGAGCATATTGCTCTTGTGAAGGGTGAAATTAATGAAAAGCCTACCCTGGTGCGTGTTCACTCGGAATGTTTTACGGGAGATATTCTGGGGTCCTTGCGCTGCGACTGCCAGGACCAGTTAATTGCTGCTATGGAAGCGATTGAAAAAGAGGGACACGGCGTCATTGTCTATATGCGCCAGGAAGGCCGGGGGATTGGCCTTGCCAATAAAATCAAAGCCTACGCGCTTCAGGATGAGGGACTCGATACCGTCGAAGCTAATGAACAGCTTGGATTTAAACCCGACCTGCGCGAATACGGAACCGGGGCGCAGATTTTAAAGGACCTGGGACTTTCACGGCTTCGGTTGATTACTAATAACCCCAGGAAAATTGTTGGCTTGGAAGGCTACGGCCTTGAAGTGGCTGAACGCATTTCTCTTCTTACCCCGCCGCATATTCATAACGCAAAATACCTCAAGGCCAAGAAAGAAAAACTCGGCCATATCTTAAACCTCTAGGGTCATGACCGTTCACCGCGGACGCCTTGATGCCAGAGGCAAACGATTTGGGATTGTTGTTTCCCGTTTCAATGAATTTATCACACGGCGCCTTCTTCAAAGCGCGGTGGAGACCCTCGAGCAGGCCGGGGTTCCTGAAAAAAATATTGAGATTGTTTGGGTCCCCGGCGCTTTGGAAGTGCCTTTCTTTTGCCAGAAACTTGCCCGAAAAAAGAAGCTGGATGCTGTCATTGCTCTTGCCTGCATTTTAAGAGGCGACACCCACCATTTTGAATGTGTAGCGCAGGAAGTCTCGCGGGGAATTTCTCAAGTCGCCCTGGAAAACAAAATCCCGATTGCGACAGGAGTGATTACCGCGGATCATCTTGAACAGGCGATTGACCGCGCGGGTTTGAAATCAGGCAACAAAGGCGCCCAGGCTGCGCTGACAGCCCTTGAAATAGCCGATTTGAACCGGAGATTGTCTAGCCATGCGTAAACGAACCCAGGGCCGTGAATTTACCCTCCAGATCCTCTACCAATATGAAATTAACCCTCAGGAGTTTAAGCCTTTGCTGCGAAGTTTTTGGCAGGAACATTCCGAAGCAAGCGAAGAAATCCGTCATTTTACTGAAGCGCTTGTCGAAGGAACCTTGGCGCATCGGGAGGAGCTCGACCAGGTGATTGGTCAGTACGCGGAAAATTGGGAGCTGCACAGGATGGCGAGCGTTGACCGGAATATCCTCCGCTTCGCTACCTTTGAACTTTTGTTCCGGGAAGATATCCCTCCGAAGGTCACGATCAATGAGGCTGTCGACATTGCCAAAAAATACTCCAATGAAGACTCCGGAAAATTTGTCAATGGCGTCCTTGATAAGATTAACCACTCAGAAAAAGCACGAAAGACAGATCCGCATTCCGCTCCTGCCCCTGATAATCTTGGGGAAGGATGAGGGAATCCCTTCAATCATAATATGTCTAACCCGCCGCATGAAAAATGGATGAAGCTGGCGCTTGAGCTTGCCGAAAAGGGCCGCTTCACAACCAGTCCCAACCCAATGGTCGGAGCTTGCGTCGTTCGCGGTAATCGACTTGTCGGGAAGGGCTACCACCGGCAATTTGGAGGGGAACACGCTGAAGTTCATGTGCTTCGTGACGCGGGCAAAAAAGCGCGCGGCGCTGCCCTTTATGTGACTCTTGAACCCTGCGCCTCGTGGGGAAAAACGCCGCCCTGTGTGATGGAGATCCTGAAGGCAGGCATCCGGCATGTGATTATTGGGACGCTGGACCCTAACCCGGTGAACCATCAAAAGGGCGTTGCGGCGTTAAGAAAAAAAAGCGTTCGTGTGACGACCGGCATTTTATCCCGCGAAATTGAAAAACAAAATGAATCCTTTTTTAAATGGGCCCGGACAAAACTTCCCTTTGTGACACTCAAAATGGCGCAATCACTTGACGGAAAAATCGCGAACTTCCGCGGCGAGTCGCGCTGGATTTCGTCCCCGGCCTCGCGTCGTTTTGTTCATCGCCTTCGCAGCGAGCAGGACGCTCTCCTGGTTGGAAAAAATACGCTTTTTCTGGACGATCCGTTTTTGAGTCCGCGCCTTCGAAAAAAAGGAATGCCGGGTGAAAAGCCCTGGAGGATTGCCCTGGACCCGAATCTTGAAGTTTCAAAAAAAGCCCGGATTTTTGAAGGGGATCAGCTGACTTTAATGGCTGTTTCTGAATCGACGGCCAAGAAACTCAAAAAAAGAAATTCGCTTCCGGCTGTCACGCTTTTGCCGGTGCGCGAGATCAAAGGCCGACTTGATATCCGGGATCTTCTTATGCAGTTAGGGCGTCTTGGTGTGGCAAAACTGTTGGTGGAAGGCGGGGGCGAATTGGCCTGGTCCCTGCTTGAAGCAGGCCTCGTGGATAAGGTGGCCTGGATTGTCGCGCCCAAGATCATCGGCGGCCGCAGCGCGAAAACCTCGGTGGAAGGAAAAGGAATCGACAATCTTTCAAAGGCGATTTCCTTTCGCCACGCGGAAGTTTCACGGCTCGGGGAAGACTGGCTCTTTGAGGCAAGGCTTTAATGTTTGCGGGAATCATACAAAATGAAGGGCGTGTGGTTGAAAAGCGAGCTGGAAACGGCGGTCAGATCCGTTTTGCTTTTGAGTTTAAAAAGAACGAAAGGCGGCTAGTTCTTGGTGAAAGCATTGCCGTGAACGGCGTATGCCTGACCGTGGCGGAAATTTTCCCGAAAGGGTTTTGCGCGGATGTGATTCCGGAAACGCTTCAGTCAACCAATCTCAAACATCTTGAGAACGGGCATTACGTCAATCTTGAAAGGTCGTTAAAATGGGGGGAACGTGTGAGCGGGCATTTTGTCACCGGGCACGTGGATGGCTGCGGCACGGTCCGTGAAATCAAGAAGCGGGGAAAGAATCGGTTCATGGTGATCCGTCCCCCGCAAAAAATTCATAACTCGCTTGCCTTCAAGGGATCGATTGCGGTTGACGGAATCAGCCTGACCCTTCAATCGCTCACCGCAAAAGATTTTGCGGTGGCGCTTATCCCGCATACGCTTGAAGAAACCGCTTTGAAACGTAAAGCCAAAGGGGATCTTGTGAACCTGGAAATTGATCTCATTACGCGCTATCTCACATCCATTTTACAGGAGGATACTTCCAAGCCCCGGGAAGTTGTTTCAAAAAAAATCACAACAGCAACGCTCCAAAGACAAGGGTTTTGAAGGAAGTTCAACTACTATGACTCGCTTATTTTTGATCCGGCACGGTCAGACCGCTTGGAATAAGAAAAAACGCTACCAGGGACAGACCGATATCAGCCTGACGCAGGAAGGCCGCAGACAGGCGCAAGCCATTGCGCAGGCGTTTAAAGACGTGCGGATCGATACGCTTTGTTCGTCTCCCCTAAAGCGGGCCCGGCAGACGGCGCTTATTCTGTCCAAAGAGATGAAAACAAAACCGGGTTGGGACCCGCGGCTTCAGGAGCTTTCTTTCGGGGCCTGGGAAGGCCAAACTGCCAAAGAGCTTTCAAGTAAAAAAGACCCTGCTTTTTTAAAATGGTCGCAGGGCCGGTTCGTGACCCCTCCCGGCGGGGAGCCGCTCGCCGCGCTGCGCAAAAGAATCCGTGCGTTTATTAAGGATTCCGTCGAATCCGCCAAGGACAAACATATCGCCGTGGTCTCTCACGCGGGCCCCATTAAAGTGATGCTTTTTGAACTGCTGGGATTTTCCTTGAAATCTTTGTGGTCTGTCCAGATCGATCCGGCTTCCATTTCAATGCTGAGTTTTCACAAGCACTTTGTGCAGTTAAATTATCTTAACCGGGTCATTTCCGCGGCTCATCCGGTCGGCGAAGTTTTTAGGAATTAGTTGGCAAGTGCTCCTTCTGAGGTTAAAATCAGGACGCTATGAATAAAGTGACACTTGAACTTCCGGCACGGGCAGAAGCCTTGCCGCCTTTTCGAACCCAGCTTCAGACCTGGCTTCAGAACGCGGGCGCCCCTCAAAAAGCAAGCAGTGAAATCCTTGTGGCTGTTCAGGAAGCGTTGACCAATATTGTCCGGCACGCGTATGGCGGTAAGGAAGGAAAAATCGACGTGTGTTACGAAGATCAGGGAGACCGGATTGAGATTATTTTACGTGATTACGGCCAGCCTTTTGACCCTTCAAAAATCCCGGCCCCGGAACTTCCCCCTGTAAAGCCCGGAGGCCTTGGCCTTTATTTAATCAAGACACTGATGGATCAGGTGGAATATCAAAAAAATCATGAAGGCAACAGTCTTCGTTTGGTTAAATTCAAAAAAAATAAAATAGAGGCGGAGAACGCATGAAAATTCATCAGAAACAAAAAGAAGAAGTGCAGATTTTCGAATTGGTCGGGGAGCTTGATTTTCATACTTCTCCGGGCTTAAGGGATAAACTGCATGAAGTGATTGACAAAAAAATCGCAAAGATTGTCGTGAGCCTGAAGAAGGTAAGTTATATTGACAGTTCCGGCCTTGCGACTTTTGTCGAAGCCTTTCAAAAAGTCAAAAGGTATAACGGCAAACTTGTCCTAAGCGAGCTTGAACCGCCGGTGCGCAGTGTTTTTGAAATTGCAAAACTTGATTCGGTTTTTCTTTTGGCGGGTTCGGAAGAAGAAGCCTTCAGGCTACTCGTCTGATACCGCTTCTTACGAGGTAAATCAAAATGAAAGCCTTTTTTGGAAAAGTGGGAGAAACCGCTTTTTTTGTCTTCACCGGCGTTTACCATCTTTTTCATCTTTTTGCCACCGTTGTCCGATTAATTGCCGCCTCTTTTGTTCAGAAAAAAGTCCTGAAGCGCGAGCACCTGGTCTACCAAATGGTGCAGATGGGGTTTGATTCTCTAGCCATCATATGCCTTGTGGGAGCCGCGGTCGGTATGGTGCTGGCCCTGCAGGCCGCCTACCAATTGAAGCAATTTGGCGCGGTGCTTTATACCGGCAGTCTCGTGAGCGTCTCGATGGCACGTGAATTGGGCCCGCTTGTGGCGGCCATTGTTATCTCGGGCCGCGTCGGCGCCAGGATGGCTGCGGAACTCGGCACCATGAAAGTCCAGGAGGAAATCGACGCCCTGGCAACCATGGGGCTGAATCCGATCAAATTTCTCGTTGTGCCCCGCTGTGCGGCCCTTATGGCCATGCTTCCGTGCCTTACGATCATTACCGATGTCATGGGCATGATCGGAGGCTTTCTGGTTGGTACCCTCGGTGTAGGAATTAATCCTGCCCTCTACATTGCAAAAACCTTTGATGCACTTGTATTAAAAGATATTTACACCGGACTTGCCAAAAGTTTTGTTTTTGCCATTTTGATTGCCCTTATCAGTTGTCACCAGGGGCTTTCCGTGGAAGGGGGAGCCGAGGGCGTGGGCAAGGCCACGACCCAGGCCGTGGTGATTTCCATTGTGCTGATTATTGTGGTGGATTGTCTTGCCACCGCCATTTTTTATTACGCAGTGCCCGCGTGAGTAAGTTATGACAGAAAATTTGATTGAGGTGAAAGAGCTTGTGAAGCGCTTTGCCGAACGCGCGGTGCTTGACGGAATTAATCTCGGGATTCCCACGGGGAAAATTACCGTGATTATGGGCGGGTCGGGCTGCGGCAAAAGCACCTTTCTGCGCCATTTAATCGGCCTTCTGACGCCCGAAGAAGGTGAGATTTGGGTGGACGGTGAAAATATTGTGGGGATGAAAGAAAAAGAGATGAACCAGGTCCGGCGGAAATTCGGAATGCTCTTCCAGGGCGCCGCTCTTTTTAATTCGATGACGGTGGGTGAAAATGTGGCCTTGCCGCTTAAAGAACACACAGACCTTTCTGCAGAAATCATTAATATTATCGTGAAGGTAAAGCTGGAACTGGTGGGGCTGACCGGTTTTGAAAAATTCATGCCGTATCAGATTTCAGGCGGCATGAAAAAGCGCGTGGCCTTGGCGCGCGCCATTGCGCTGGATCCCAAAATTGTCTTTTATGATGAGCCGGGCGCGGGTTTGGACCCGATTACCGCAAGCATGATTGACCAATTGATTCTGGATCTTAGCCGGAAACTTAAAATCACATCCGTGGTGGTCACGCATGAAATGAAAAGCGCCTTTCGTATTGCGGACAAAATCATCATTTTTCACAAAGGCAGAGTGCTTGAAGTCGGAACCGGTGAGGAAATCCGGAACTCCAAAAACCCCTACGTGCAGCAATTTATCAAGGGGGAGCCGGAAGGCGCCATTCCATTCAAGCAGACAAGCGATGCCTATCTTAAGGGACTGCTTGAAACGTAAGGGAGGAAGAAAATGACTTATTCGTCGCAGGAAGTGAAGGCCGGATTTTTGATTACCATTTCTTTGGCGGTTCTTTTAGCGCTCACATTTGTGATCGGTAATTTTATGGGCGGCAAAACTCAAGTTTGGCAGGTTCAATTCGGCTATATCAGCGGGTTGAAAAAAGACGCGCCGGTTTATTTTGCCGGGCACGAAGTGGGCAAGGTCGAGCGCGTTGAAATCGTAAAAGGCGCGGAAAAACCTGTGCTGCTTACCGTGCGTACCTCGGAAGAAGTTCAGTTGAGAGAAAACAGCCAGGCGTATGTGGATACGCTGGGCTTGATGGGCGAAAAGTTCATCGAACTAACCCCAGGCACCGCCCCCGCGCCTTATATAAAAGAGGGTGCTGTCATCGTCGGCACAGACCCCATTCCGATGTATCTTTTGGTGCGGCAGATGAATCTGCTTGCCACCCGTATGGATGAAATGACCGAGAGCCTGAATCCCATGATAAAACAGCTCAGTACAATGATGAAAGGTCATGACGAGGAACTTGGAAAAATGATCGCGAACTTTCACGAAACTTCCGCCAATATTCGCGACATGACGCATGATTTGAAATACCGCCCCTGGCGTCTTGTCCGAAAGGGTTAAGGTTTGTTCCGCCGCCCGTTCCTGCTGGTCCTGGGAATCCCGGTTTTACTTTTCACTTTCCATTATTTCCAATGGATTGACTTCCGTGAGCAGGACGCAATTGATTTAAGGTTTCGCCTGCGGGGTGAAAAAAGCGCTAGCCCTGAAATCACCCTCATTGAAATTGACGACGCGAGCATTGCTGCGGTTGGCCAGTGGCCCTGGCCGAGGAGCGTGCACGCGGTTTTGCTTGAGGTGCTTTCTCGCTTTAATCCAAGCTCTATTTTTTTTGACGTGCTTTTTACGGAGGCAAGCCCGGATCCTCCCGAAGATGAAAAGCTGAGTTTTGCCGTCAAAAAATCGGCCAACATCATCCTTCCTTTTTATTACTATTCCGAAAAACCCTTTGGCGCTTTTTTCCCCATTCGGTCCTTGCGCGAAGCCGCGCGGGGGACCGGCTATGTCAACGTGGAACCCGACCGGGACGGCCGGCTCCGTCACGCACGCGCCTACCTTGAAACGGGGAAAGAAACGTTTTACCACCCCGCGGTTTTGTGGAAATCTTTTCAGTTGGAAAGTCCGCAGGCGAGGCACGATTGGCTTGGCCGGCTGCCGCTTGACCGGCGCCATTATTTTTGGATCAATTATCCCGGGCCCATTCATTCGTACAAGCGTATTCCTTTTGGCCAGGTCATTGCGGCGGTGGGGACAGGTTCGGAAGCAAAGCTTAAGGAACTCTTCGAGAACCGGATTGTGATCATCGGGCATACGGCAACGGGCACAACCGATTTAAAGGCGACTCCGTTTACGGCAACGGATCCCGGGATTTCTATCCAAGCTGCGATTTTTCACACACTTGTGACGGAAAAATTTTTACGTTCATCCCATGAAATCATTCATTTTCTTATTTTAATGGGCCTGGCTTTATTGATTTGGCAGGTGACTACGTTATGGACTCCGATTAAAGGATTAATCTTTTCGGTTTGCACGGCCTTGGCCTACGGTATTTTGAATTTCCTCTTATTTATAGGGGCTGGCTGGATTCTCCCGCTTGTGGTTCCTTTTGTGACGATCGGGCTGTGTTATATCACGACTCTATTTGTCAAATACCTTGAAGTCCGCTTTCAGGGAGAGCTGATTCGCCGAGAGCTGACGACCGCGGCACGTATTCAAGAGGCGTTTCTTCCCCAGGAAGTTCCTCAGATGAGACAACTGGACGTTGCTTTTGCCTGCAAATTCGCGAAGCAGGTGGGTGGAGACCTTTATGACTGGCTCGATTTAGGGGAGGGGCGTCTTAGTCTTTGCATTGGTGACGTCTCAGGCAAAGGCGTTCCGGCAGCTCTTTATATGGCCAAAGCCATGAGTGATTTCCGGGGAAAAGATAGAAGCGGCCTTGCCCCCGGAAAAGTTTGCGAAGCATTAAACCAGGCTTTAGTGCGGGGCGGCGCTTCCGGAATGTTCCTCACCTTTTTCTATACCGTGATCGATACGGCACACAATCAGCTTCTTTTCTCAAACGCCGGCCACGAACACATGATTTTTTATGACGGAAAACTCGATGCCGCTCAAATCTTAAAAGAAGAGCAAGGCCGGCCGCTTGGTTTATTTGAAGAATCCGGTTACCCGACGTCGGAAAGGAAGTTTCAAAAAGGGGATGCCTTTCTTCTTCTAAGCGACGGTGTCAAGGAACTGCGCAGCCCCAAAGGGGAAGAGTTTGGCACGGAAAGATTAAAATCGAATTTTGAAAAAGCGGTTCGCGAGATTCCCTCAAGTGACGCCATTATCCGCCATCTTTTTCAGGAAATGGAATCTTACCGCAAGGGTTCGTTGCCCCATGACGACCGGACCCTTGTGTGTGTGCGGTATGTTTAAACGGTTATAAAAAATTGAAGGTTTATCAATCAAGCGCCTGTGATATACTTTCTTTGCGCGGAAGATCAAATTCGTGGAGGGTAAAATGACGATAACAGACAGAATCCGAGTAAATTCAAAAATCATGATGGGTAAACCCGTCATTAAGGGTACTCGCGTAACCGTTGAACTTATTCTTCGCAAACTCAGTGAAGGCGCTGCGGAAAGCGATCTTCTGGATGCCTATCCGCGCCTGACTATCGAAGACATTCAAGCTGCGATCCGTTATGCCGCCGATACTGTCGCTCATGAAGAAACCGTGATTCTCACCAGATCCAAGTAACCCGCGTTCGTTCAAAAATGCGATTTCTAGCCGATGAAAGTTGCGATTTCGCCGTTGTCCGCGCCTTACGTGAAGCGGGGCACGACGTTTCGGCTATTTCAGAACTAGCTCCCGCCGCAGAAGATGCGGAAGTCATTAAAAAAGCCCTCAACGAAAAAAGAGTATTATTAACTGAAGATAAAGATTTCGGTCAGCTTGTGCATGCACATGGCGCAAAAGCTTATGCTGTCATTTTTATACGTTATCATGCTCGCAGCCGAAAGTATCTTGCCCATGACATTGTTCGACTGACAAAGCTTCACGGAAAAAAATTGGCTGGCTGCTTTGTTGTTGTAGAGCCAGGGCGTATTCGATTTTCCCGCCCTTGATTCTGAACCGCAAGAAAAATATCCTCTTTCGACAGTGAAAGTTAACATTTAAACAGCGCACCACCAACGTCAATTCGGAGGGCGCGATAGCGAATTCGCTGAATTTACTATGACGCCCCCAATTTTTTTGCAAATATGCCTATAAAATTCGCTTCCTTGTTCGAACTTAAATTTATATTTGTAAAGAATCACTTCATTCTGGGGCTTCGTTTATTGCCAATTATCAGTGGGATAATTCTTACAAGTACTCTACTCTATCATTTTAATATTTTTGCGAACGCGCCAGGTTTCGGCATTATTCTTTTGATTGCGAGTGCTTTACTTTTGGCAAGTATCTGGATTCAATTAAACTGGAAAACCAGCGTTTCACCGTTACTTCTTATAACCGGGGCTAAATATTTAGGAATTTCAAGCCTTCTTATCGTTTATTTTCTTTTGTTATTTAGCATACCTCTCATTCTGAGCATGTTTACAATACCGCTCAAAATTGTACCTTATGTTTCCGAAGCCGCCACATTGGCAGGGTTGGCAGTATTTATGTTATTTGGTTTTATCTCCCCCATTTTTTTCTCCGGCGCAGCACTTGACTATTTAATCTCTAATCAGGAAATTGAAAATAGACCTTTGATTGAATTTCAGAATCCACTGGGCATAAATATTCTGGGCTGGATGGCTATCGACGCGATATTTTATTCGATAGGCGAACTATGCTTATACAACGGAAGATTAGCCGTTTATGAATTGAAAATGAATATCGATTTGCCCGGATTGTATAGCTGGTTCCATCAATCATTTAATACCTTATCTATTCCTTTAAATTTGATAGCGGGTATTTCATTAATCCAGAGGCGTGCCTGGGTCAGGTTTTTTTATTTGTCAGTTGAGGGATTCAAAATCGCTTTCGTATTACTTAATTATTATTATTACGAGATTCCTTATGTTGTGCCAAATTTACCGCATTATTGGGTAACGCGCACGACATTTCATTTCAGATTAATTGTGTTGCCCCTTTGGTTTTTATTGATCTTTTTCTATTTCAAAAAGCCATCTGTCGTTAAGGCGTTTGAACAAACACCACAATAAAAAATGAGAAAATTGCTTGCTGTAATACTCATCGTTTTCCTCACTCAAAGCGGATGTGTCGGAAGTAATCCTCCCAAGGTTGATCTTCCTGATGGGGAGCATAAGGTTTATTTCGATGACGGAACCCTAAGTGGCATTTTAAATGTAAAGAATGGGATTTTAGATGGCTGGACAAGCAGTTATCGACCCAACGGAACGCTGGAAAGAAAAGTGCTTTATGACAATGGCTCGCTTGTCCGCAAGCAATTTTATGACGAGCTTAGTAATTTAACGCAAGACGCTGACTATACGAATGGCACGCAAGATGGCATCGCGTCATACTATGCAAAGGATGGGACTAAAACAAAAACCTGCGAACTAAAAGCAAACAAAACGCATGGCCAATGTAAAACTTATTTCCCCAATGGAAACATAAAGGAGATTTGGCATAAAAAGAATAATCAATATTACGGTACTTATGCTCGATATTTTTCGGATGGCTCAATGCAAGCAATTGGAAACTATCGAAACGGAAAAACGCATGGGGTAAGTAAAACTTATTATAAGAACCATGATCTGCACAGTGAGGCGGAATATGATGATGGTAAAATGATGTGGTTTAAAATTTATTATCAAAACGGTGGCTTAAGAGGGCATTCAAAGATAAATAAAGAAAACAATATGGAAACTATTGCTTATTACGAATCGGGGGAGAAATCAAATGAAGGTGTGGTTAATTTACTGGATGGAAACGGAAACATCACGCACTACCATCCAACCGGTTATATCCTTGAGAGATGTGTTATTTCCCAAGCAAAACCCCCAGATTGCGTGTCTGCCGAGAAGGATGGAAAAGAAGTCAACGGGCTTGTTAAAATGTTCAATAAGCAGAATAAGCTCCTCTCCGAGCTTAATTACATGAACGGAAAATCTCATGGCACAACTACGGCTTATTTCTTGTCCGGCAAAGTTAGTCGCGTAACCGAATATAAAAATGGGGAAATTATTCGGGAAAAAAAGTTCTATGAGTCGGGTTCGGTGGAATATGAGCAAAAAGAGGATAAGCGATCAACACTATATGATGAAGACGGAAACGTCTTATCTTCAGGCAGTGAAAAGGAACTTTTGCAGCAAATGGGTAATCTTGCAAGATAAACTAAGCTGAGTTAGGAGTTAATTTCTGCAGGGTTTACAATCTCTAAGCGCTGTGGTATCTTACGGTCATGCAACGTGTTAAAAGGTTTTTTCCGCTGATTTCTCCCTTTATACCTGTCTTTATTTTCGCGTCTCTTCTTTTTCTTCCGGTTCTTGCGGCGGAAGAACGCCAGGAAAAATGGTTTGAGGACGATAAAGCCAAGCTCATGCAGGCCGAGATCTATGCCAACGAACAGCTCAAACTCAAGCAGGAAAAAGTCCAGAAGAAAGCCAAAACAGGAAAAAGGTGGGCGATTTTCGGAAAACTCGGCTACGAGTACGATGACAATGTCGCGCTCGCCTCGGATAAAAAACAATTCCGGCGCGGGATCAAGGACACAAGCGCGGGCCGTTACCGGGTCTCGACAGGCCTGGTTTATGAATTTTACCGGAGTGCTAAACGGAAAGCGGGCGTTTCCTATGTCTTCAATCAATCCTTCCACGATGACAGCCTGAATGATTTTAATTATCAAAGCCATGTGGCCTCGATTTACGGCGCCCAGCAATTTACCGCCTGGGGCAGGCCTTCGGAAGTCCGCTTAAAATACAGCTACGGGCATGGGCTGCTTGACCGGCATACCTTTTCAAGCAGTAACTTCTGGAATATTACCTGGACGGGGGAGTGGAAGGAAAACTGGGTTTTAAGCGTTTATGAAAATTTGGGCACCATTAATTTCCGCAATAAGGGATTTGATTCCTCTATTTCGTCGCGGGACGGCTTTTACGGCCAGACGGGCGTCCAGCAGACTTACTTTTTTGACAAGCGGCGGCGCTCCATTTCGCTCGGCTATGAATTTGGCGTGGAAGAAACGGAAGGCAATAATTTTGACGCCATCACCAACGGGATCCGCGCGGTTTTGAGATCGCCGTTGATTGAAAAAATTGAATTTCAAACCTATTTTTATTTCCAGTCGGATTATTACCGCCATTTTGTGGTGAGCCCCAAGCGCAATGACCTGGGGTACCAGTATGAATTCCGCCTTTCGCGCCCGCTCGGCGATCACTGGAGGATCAGCGCTTTTTACCGCCGTACGGACATGAATACCCTGCACGACGGCACCCGCGGGCTGTTCAACTATCACCGTAATATTTATGGGACAGAACTCAATTTTTCCTATTAATCCAGGAGACGCCATGAAAAAAACCATTTTTCTTGCCTTCCTTTTTTTCGGAGTCCTTTCTTCCGCGTGGGCGCAGGGTCTTGTCGTTGAAAAACCCAAGGGCGAGGTCCAGGTATTAAAAAAAGGAACCTCGGATTGGGTCCAGGCCCAACAGGGCATGCCCCTTGAATCCGGGGACAAGGTGAAAACCGGAGAAAAAAGCAGTGTCAGCATTCAATGGGAAAAAGGAACTATTGATTTGGCCGAGAAAACCGATTTTAGCGTGACCGAGCACGCGGCCAAGGATGATCAGATCAAAACGTCGCTTGAGCTAACCCTGGGAAAGCTTAAGGCCAGGGTGGATAAATTGAATCAGGGATCTGAATTTAAAGTCACGACGCCGACTTCCGTGGCGGCTGTGCGCGGCACGTTTTTCGGGCTCTGGGTTTATGATTATCTCGGGGATTTTTTCAGCCGCCTTGATGTGTGGGACGGAATCGTTAATTTTAAGGATGCTGATTCGGACGAAAATTATGATGTCAAAGGCGGCCAGTTCGCCACGGGCGGCGAGGAAGGCATCACCAAGCCCAAGGATGAGGAAGGTGAAGGCACGCCGGAGGAGGAGGGAGGCAATCCGCTTGATGATAAGGACTCAACCGGCACGGATCCCTTTGATGCCCAGGACGGCTTCCAACAGGACAGTTTCGGGAGCCAGGATAACAATGGTAATTTCCCGGACGAGAAGCCTGAAGAGCCGGAAAAAGAGAAGTCTCCAAATGATAACACTGATAATATTCCCAGGGATGAGATTTCCCCTCCCTGTACAGGCCCTAAATGCTAATGTTTAAATCCGGGATAAAAAAAGTGAAGAAAATTGAAAAGACGTTTGTTTGCTTGACGATCCTTGTGATCTTAGGCCTTCCAAGTTTGTTCGCGTCCGGTGAAGAAACCGCAGGCGACTATGCCAAGGGAATGATCAAAAAACTCGGGAGCGGGATTGTTAATGTTGTTTCGAGTCCTTTGGAAATTCCGTGTTCTATCCGCGAAGAGATGTTTGACAGCCCGGCTGCAGGTTTTTTTACGGGATTTGGAAAAGGGACTGTTTTTATGCTGCGGCGTATTTTGGTCGGCGTCACGGAAATCGGAACCTTTGTCATCCCAATGGAGCCCACGCTTCCCGTGGTTTGCCAAACCCGCTAACTCGTCCCAGCTCATCCAAATGCTTTTAACGCCCCTAAACCGCTTATGAAGATGACCTACCTTGTGATTGCTCACGGAAGCCGGGAGCAGGAAGCCAACCAGGCTTTTTTTGATTTTCTCGAGCGTTTCCGTAAAAAATATTTGGAGCGAAAGGTTCAAGGTGCTTTTCTCGAACTTGCAAAACCCTCTATTCCGGAAGCCATTGAACAGTGCGTAAGCGAAGGGACCACAGAAATCGTGGTCATGCCGCTTATGTTTTTTTCCGGAAGGCACGTTAAAACCGATATCCCTCAATTGATTCAGGAAGCAAAAACCCGGCACCCTGAAGTTGACTTTCATTACACGGGTCCGCTTGCTGAGCATCCGATGCTGCTTGAACTTCTTGAAGATAAAGCCAAATCAATTTTAAAGAAATAAGATGACGGATTCAGCAAAACCGACCCTGGCGCCCTACGGCAGGCATATCTTTATTTGTACCGGACCGCGCTGCGCCCCGGAATCGTCGCCTGAACTTTATCAGAAGCTTAAAGCGAGGCTTAAGGAATTAAAACTTCACGAGGGCCCTAACCGGGTCCAGCGCAGCCAGTGCCACTGCTTTGGCGTTTGCGAGGGTGGGCCGATTGTGGTGGTTTATCCAGAAGCGGTTTGGTACCACCACGTGACCCTTGAGAAATTGGATCAGATTATTCAGCGGCATCTTATTGAGGGAGAACCGGTTAAAGAGTGGGTTTTTTATCAGAAAACGGGCAGCGATCGACCTTGACGGGGACCGTGCCTCCACTATAGAATACGACTTTATCAAGGAGAACTTATGACCATTCCGATAGAGGAAAACCAGCGCGCACTCCCTCCACAAGATTCAGAAATTCAGGATGCCAAATTTTTTGCCGCAATCGGTTACTTAAGCGTACTTTGTTTTGTTCCGATTCTTTTAAAGAAAGATAATAAATTTGCCCAGTTTCACGGTAAACAAGGACTCGTTCTTTTTATTCTGGAAGTTGCGGCGGGAATCTTAAAGACAGTTCCAGCGCTCGGAGATCTCGTCTTTACAGTGGCGTTTGTGGTATTCGGCATCCTTTCTCTCCTGGCCATTGTCAAGGTTTTGATGGGGGAGTATTGGGAAATGCCTGTGATTTACGAAATTGCTAATCGTATAAGTCTCTAGACTAGAATTTTCCAGATCATTCCACGTTTTGCGCGTTTTGCCCTGATTTTCTTAATTATGTGGTAAAATGTTATTAAATGGTTTGATCTAACTGCACTTACGAAAAGGAGTAACGATCATTCATGCTATTGGGAAACAAAAAAAATCAAGAAAACGACCAAAACTGGTGTTTAGTTCTTAATACCCTCCAGAGCGAGATCGATAAGAAAAAAGTTGCCGGAAAAATTTCCGAAGTATTTTCCCTCTCCCAAGACGAAGCCGTTGACCTGGTTTCGAACACACCGATAATTTTGCTTGATAATCTCGCCCGCCCCGTGGCTGTGAAAGCTAAAGATTATTTCCGCTCGACCGGCGCGGAAATGTTTCTTACGAACGACATTTTTTTGAAAAGAAAATGTTACCGTACCGTTTGGCCTGACCCGCCGAGCCTGTCGTTTCTAAAACACGTCGCTGATTTACCGCAGCAGGATGAAAAACAAGAGAGACTCGCTCCGGCCCAGGCCGTTCAGGAAATGCGTTCCCTTGGATTGAGGGACGCAAAGCAGGAGCGACTCCCGGTCAGTAGCGGCGATAAAAAGGGAGATCTTTCAGCCCCGGATAAAACCCATTCCCAGGAAGTGAACCGTTTAAAAGACGAGTTAGAGAGCTTGCGTAAAAAGTTCACCGCGCAATCGCAGGAACTGGAAAAAGCGCGGACGGATTTTGCATCCAGAGAGCGGGGCGCGTCTTCTTCCGACGCCCTGGTCAAGGATCGGGATAAGGAAATCCAAAAGTTCCGCGCGATCCTTGCCAGCGTTGAGGAAAAGTACGAGGGCCTTAAAGAGGAATACCGCCAGGCACGGACATTGTTTGAAGAAAAATTTGCGGCTCTTAATAAGGAAAACCAGGAGTGGAAGAAAAAGTCCGACCAGCTGGCCCAGGAGAAAGAAAAAGTTGAAGAGATAAGAAAAAATCTGGAGCAGGAGATGACCCAAAGGACTAAAAAGTTCGAGGGGGTGGATGAAGAGTTCCGGCAAGTCCGCACGCACCTGGATGCCAAATTCAAGCAGGCGAGTGAAGAAATCGAGGCCTGGAAATCCAAGTCCGAAGAAATGAATAAAAAAATTCATGCCCTGGACCAGGAAAGAGTTCAGTTGGAGCAAAAACTAGATCAACAGGTAAAGGAAAATGAAAACTGGCGCGGAAAGTACCAGGAAGCTGCCAATCAGTTGCTTTCCCTGGAGTCAGGCCGTGATAATGACAAGTCGCATTTCGAAAAAGAAAAACAGAAATGGAACCAAGCCGAAAAGCTTAGGGTCTCCCTTGAGTTTTCTTTGAACGAGGAGCGCGAGAAGGCAAAGCAATTGCAGCAACAGCTTGCCACGGCTTTGCAGGAAATTGAGGAATGGAAAACCCAAGCGGATGAAATGGCCGGTAAGTTGTGGGGGCTTGAACAAAATGAAAAGAATTTGAGCCAGCTTGTTAGTGACAAAGAAGCCGCGCTGAAACGTGAAATGGCCGTACAGCAAAAGGAGCTGGAGGCAGCGCTCGCGCAAGGGCTTCAGGAAATCAATGATTGGAAAGCCCGCTTTCAGGGGCTTGCGGCACGCTGTCAGGAACTGGAAACCCAGGCCGGGCAGGCAGCGCTTGAGAATCAGAAAAATAAAGAATCCTATGCCGAGATGGAAGCCGTTCTGAATCAGAAAAATCAGGATGCCGAAGAGCTGCGCGAATTCGTCGAAGAATTAAAAACCCGTTACAACGCTCTTGAAATGGCGCACAAGCAGGAAAAATCCGTGCGGGCCAAAGCGGAAGAACGCCAGAAAGAACTTGAGCAAAGTAAACTTGTCCTTGAGCAGAAATGGAATGAAGTTCAGCGTGGGTATGACATCCTTCAAGAGCAATACCGTAAAGAAAAGATGCTGATGGAGAGTCAGTCGGCCAAGACGGCTCAGGAGATCGAGGATTGGAAAACCCGGTGCCAGGATAGGGGGATCCAGGTTCAATCCCTTGAACAGGAAAAGGCCGTTTTCACCCAAAAAATGGAAGACCAGGCCCGTGAAATCCGCCTTTGGCAGGACAAGCACAATGCCGGGGCTGAAAGCCTTAAGGCTCTCCAAACGGCCTTTGAGGCAGAAAAGAGCCAGCGGGAACAAATTCTTGCCGAGTTTCAGATCTTGCAGCAGAACAAACAATCCCTTGAAAAGTGGCTGCGGGATGAGCAGCTTAAAAATTCCGTTCTGGATAAGGAATCGCGTGAGGCCAAGGTTTCTTTTGAGCAAAGAATTGCGGCCCTTCATCAAGAGGTCGAAAGCTGGAAGATTAAGGTGGAAGAGATTAAAGGGAAAAATCAGGCCTTTGAGAAGAATCAGTTGCAGCTGATTCAGGAGCTTGACGATCGATCCAAGAAAATCCAGCAAGGGGAGATGAAGGCGCTTGAATTGGAAAAAGCACTTCAGGAACTGAATGCCTCTTACCAGAGCCTTGAGAAAATGTTCCAGGCGAATTTGAAGCATATGGAAAGTAAAGAAAAGGAACTTGAAAACAACCGCAGGCAGGTTCGTGACCTTAATCAGCAGCTTGAGCAGCGGGAATTGATTTATAAGCGTATGCAATTGACGAACCAATTGATTGAAAAAGAGACTAGCCTTAAAAAGCTGGTACGAGAGCAGGAAAAGATTGAGGTTGAGATCCGGGAGCGGGAAGAAAATTTAAGAAAAGTCCTGTCCGAGCAGGAAGCCGTAGAAAAAGAAATTATTGAAGGAAAACAGGCGCAGCGCCATTACCAGGAGCAAGCGAAAAAAGATAAGGCTCCCCGTTTAAAAACCAATCGTGCCGACGAGGAGGACCTCGACGAAACGGAATTTTCTTCGCGTGAGCCTCATTCGGCGGTGGGGAATGATTGAGCTCCTTCTCAATAAAATTAAAGTCGATGAGTCCCGCAATGAGCAAGTCATTATCTTCCGTGAAAAAGAAGGCACGCGTTTCCTGCCTGTGGTGATTGGGCTTGCGGAGGTCAATGCGATTAAAATGAAATTAAGCGGTATCAAGCCCCCGCGTCCGTTGACGCACGATCTGATGCTCGAATCGATCCAGCAATTGGGCGGTAAGCTAGAAAAAGTCGTCATTGATAAACTGCAGAATAATACTTTTTACGCCAAGCTTTATTTAAAACGTGCCAATAACGGCGAAGTGATCGTCGATGCACGTCCTTCCGACAGTGTGGCGCTTGCCTTACGGGCCAGCGCGCCTGTTTTCGTGGCTGAAGAAATTCTGGGTGAAGCCGGCGTTGCCGAAATTTAAAGGCCATTCAAATTAATCTCTTAACCTCAAAGGAGCGTTATGCCGCTTTATGACGTGATTATTATTGGAGGAGGCGGGGCTGGTCTCACCGCGGCCATTTATACCTCGCGCGCAAAGCTTTCAACCCTGCTCATCGAAAAACTGGCGCCGGGCGGGCAAATTGCGTTAACCGATGTGGTTGAAAATTACCCCGGGTTTCCGGAAGGGATCACGGGACCCGAAATTTCACAGAGGATGGAAGAGCAGGCCAAGCGTTACGGCACCGCGATCCAGTACCAGGAAGTGCAATCGGTTGCAAAAAAGAACGGGATTTTCGAGATCCGGGGAATGCAAGAGAACTTTCAGGCGAAAAGCATTATCCTGGCCGCCGGAGCTTCATTCCGGATGCTGGGTGTTCCGGGGGAGAAAGAATTGACGGGCAGAGGCGTCTCTTACTGCGCGACCTGTGACGGGGCTTTTTTTAAGGAAAAGGAAATTGTCGTGGTTGGCGGAGGCGATTCGGCTCTTCAGGAAGGTCTCTTTCTTACCCGGTTTGCTTCCAAACTAACCGTGATACACCGGCGGGACAAACTACGAGCCAGCCCCATCCTTCAGGAACGGGCCAAAAATAATCCAAAAATTAATTTTCTATGGGATACGGTTGTCCAAAAAATTCACGGTGCTAAAAAGGTGGAAGGCTTGTCGCTCGAAAATGTTAAAAATAAAGAGACCCGCAATTTTCCCGTGGACGGTGTCTTTGTTTTTATCGGCCACGACCCAAATACGGCTTTTTTAAAGGGATTTGTCGAACTTGATGAGAAAGGCTACGTCAAAGCATCTTCGGATTTGAAGACCTCAGTGCCGGGAGTTTTTGCGGCGGGCGAAATTCGTGCAGGGGCCACCAAACAATTGGTTTCGGCGTGCGGTGAAGGCTGTGAAGCTGCCCTTGCAGCGCAGGAGTATGTCGAACATTCATGAGAAATGTTTGGCTGCCGCTGGCCTTGGTTTTTCTTTTCGCCGGATGTGAACCCCAGTCCAAAGCCCCTGATTTTACCCTGCCTTCCCTGCAGGACGAAAGTCGGGAAGTGACATTATCCTCCCTTTCCAATGAACAGCCCGTGCTGCTTGTTTTCTGGGCCACGTGGTGTCCTTCCTGCCTGTCTGAAATTCCAATCCTCAATGAATGGCAGGAGAAATATAGCCCGCAGGGCCTTAAGATTTTAGCCGTGAATGTCCAAGAGCCCCGGGATCAAGCCCTTGATTTTATCAAGGAAAACCCTCTGAAATACCTTACTTTGACGGATGAAAACGGCGAAGTCGCCGCACGGTATGGACTGGCCGGACTCCCGTCCTCCGTTTTTCTTGCCAAGGGAGGAAGAATTCTTTATTATGGCTTTGGTTTACCGCAAAATTTGGAACAATTGCTTGTCCAAAAATAACTGCTGCGCGTGAAAGGAGATTGATTCATGAAATCGGATGGGGACTTTGAAAGCAACATGAATCAGCTGGTGCAACTTTTAAAGAAAATTTTAACAAGCCGGCCGCCTCACGGACAATGGGATTTAGGATCCTTATTGAAGGGGCAGGGAATTAACCTCAATCTTTGCTTTTTCACTTTTCTTCCGGTGACGGAAGAAGAAATGGATGAAATCGAGGAAATCTACGAGCAGTACCTTTTTGATGAAGAAAACGGGCCGGAAGCGCTTGACCCGGAATTAAGCCCGGCTGATTTGGATTTTTTGCGGCGCAATGGCATTCAATTTTAAACGCTCTCATGCTTTGCTGCTGCTGATTTTTGTTTTTTTTGTTCCTCCTGCCTTTGCCCTGGAAAAACCTTTTGACCATTCGGTGTGGGACCAGTTCCTCAAGACTTATGTCAATGATCAGGGGCAGCTTAACTTTCAAGCCGCTAAAAAAGATTCTCATCTTTTAACCGAATATCTCAAGCAGCTCGAAGCCATTCCTCTTGACCAGTTTGAACGTTCCTGGCCACGGGAAGAAAGGCTTGCTGTTTGGCTGAACGCCTATCACGCGGGGGTGGTACGTGTGGTTCTGGACCATTACCCGGTCCGGAGCATTCACGATATCTCCGGAGTCTGGGATTTGCCGCTGGTCCGGATCGGCAGTCAAAGTTTCAGCCTGAACGGGATTCGTTCAACTCAACTAATTGAAATTTTCCGGGATGAAAAAATTCACGTAGCCCTGGCCTGCGGGGCGGCAAGCTGTCCGCGGTTTCGAAAGGAAGCCTTTACCGGGCCTCGTGTGGAAGGGCAGCTCTTTCTGGCTACGCGCGAGTTTGTCAACGACCCGGTGTTCAACCAAATTAACCCGGGGGAGAAGACCATTTACCTCTCGCAACTTTTTAAATGGTATGAGCAGGACTTTACGCTGGACTTCGGCTCGCCGGAATATGACAGCAAACTCTCGCCTCAGCAAATGGCGGTTCTTTCCTTTCTCGTCCACTACCTGGAAGATGCCAAAAAGATCGAATACCTCGGGGCGCGGCGTTATAAAGTGAAGTACCTTCCTTTTGAGTGGGCCTTAAACGAGAGCGCCCCGGCGGCTTCCGCCTAGATAAGGGGCGTGCTCTTGAAAAAAAAGCTGCGTATTGCCTGCGTTCAAATCAATGCCGCCTCGGATTGGCGACGGAATTTAAAAAAGATTGATGCCTGGATTCAACAAGCCCTTCGTGCAAAACCTGATTTAATCGCCCTGCCTGAAATGTTCCTGGCTCGCGGCCCCGCAAATCAATTTGAAGAGTTGGCCTCAAAGGTTCGCCCCTGGTTGATTCGTCTATTCCGGCAAAAGGCCTGCGAGACGGGCGTCGCGTTTTTATTGGGAAGTCTTCTCGAACCCTCCCGCGAAAAAGGCCGCTATTACAATACTTCGTATTTAATTTCAGAGCACGGGAAACTGGTCGCACGTTACCGGAAAATCCACCTTTTTGACATTTTTTTGAAAGGAAAAGTCGAGGTTTCTGAGTCAAGGCATATCCGGCCCGGGCGCAGGATTGTGGCCGGTATCGTCTGCGGAATCCGTGCCGGCTTGACGGTTTGCTATGACGTGAGATTCCCGGAACTTTTCCGCCGCCTTGCCGGGCTCGGCAGCCGGCTTATTTTCGTTCCGGCCAATTTCACGGAAGCGACCGGAAAAGCCCATTGGGAAGTTCTTTTAAGGACTCGCGCGATTGAGAATCAGGTTTTTATTATTGCTCCCGCTCAGGTCGGGACCCATCCCGTTACCAAAATTAAAAGTTTTGGCACGAGCCTGGTGATCGACCCCTGGGGAAATGTCCTGGCTCGGGCCGGCCGCTTTAAAGAAGGGGTTATTACGGCGGACCTTGACTTTGGATTTCAGGACAGGCTGCGGAAAGCCTTTCCGGTCCTAAAGCACCAAGTTCTCCGGTGATTTTCGGGGCCGATTTTGTTTGGAAGTTTCTAACCCCTGGTGTGAAAAGGGGTTACGCGACCAAGAAAAGAATTGACACCGTGCCCTGTTATCCATAAGATAACCGCCCACTTCAAGTTAGGAGTTGTTCGCATGTCAACCTATGCCATTATTGAAACTGGCTCTAAGCAGTATCTTGTGGAGCCGAATACAGTGATTGAGATCGAGAAACTGACTCTCCCTGAAAACGGGAAGGAAGTTTTACTCGATAAGGTTTTATTTTTTAGAGACGGGGAAAAGTGTCAGGTGGGAACTCCCTTGATTTCAGGAGCTCAAGTTGTATGTGAGAGCCTGGGAGAGTTCCGTGCCCCGAAAGTGATTTCCTTTAAATTCCGCCGCAGAAAAGCATCCCGCAGAAAAAAAGGACACCGGCAGGATTTGCTGCGTCTTCGCGTTAAGGAAATTAAAGCCGGAAACTAATCAATAGAAAGGTCTTTTAAAGGCATCCGTCAATGGCGCATACAAAAAGTCAGGGAAGTACAACAAACGGTCGTGATTCAAATTCTAAGAGGCTGGGAGTGAAAGCCTACGGCGGTCAATTTGTGCGGGCAGGAAGCATTATCGTTCGCCAAAGAGGAAGCCGCTTTCGCGCCGGATTTTTTGTCGGACGGGGCAATGACTTTACCCTCTATGCAAAACGCGACGGCATTGTGGAGTTTCGGCCCAATCGAACCGTTCATATTCTTCCCAAACCACAATAATCTTTTTAATTTTAGAAGGCTAGAAAGAAGCGAGAAAAGCTCTTTTTAGCCTTCTTTTTTTTACCCCTATGTTTATCGATAAAATCCATATTCGAGTTCAGGCAGGCAGCGGCGGAAAAGGTTGCGAGAGCTTTTTTCGAAGGACCGATAGAAAAATAGTCCCCAATGGCGGTGACGGCGGAAATGGCGGCAGCGTGATTTTCCGGGCCGATACCAATGCCCCTTCTTTAAGAAGCTTCAAATTCCAGCAGACGCTTGTGGCGGAATCCGGCGGCCATGGCAGCAGCAATAAGAAAAGGGGAAAAAACGGAAAAGATTTGCTTATTCTCGTTCCTTTCGGGACCCGCCTTTATGATGCCAAAAGAAATTTTTTGATCCGTGATCTTGCCGAGGAAAAAGAGGAAGTGATTGTGCTTGAAGGGGGGCGAGGCGGCGTCGGCAATCACGGCGGCCGGGAAGTCCGCGCCGCGGGAAAAGGGGAAGTCTTGGATCTTGAGATCACCTTTCGCATTATTGCCGATATTTTTTTTGTGGGAATTCCCAATTCGGGAAAATCCACTTTGCTTAACGCGTTGACCGGAACTCACCTGAGTGATAAGGATTATCCTTTTGCCACTCGAACGCCTGAAATCGGCGTGCACGCGGTATCCGATTATGAGCAGTTGACCTTATGCGAACTGCCTTCGATTTATGACGCGTCTCATCAAGGAAGGGGAATGGGAATCGATTTTCTCAAGCATCTTGAAAAAGCAAAACTGGTTTTTTACCTGCTGGATCCGGTTTCCAAGTTTTCAAATTCCCTTGCCGACGGTCTCGCGATTTTGCGTAAAGAAATCGAAACCGTTGAACCGCAGTACCTTCTGTTGCCTTACGCCGTGATTGTTAATAAAATGGATTTGCCGGAAGCTAAGCAAAAAGTTGAGAAAGAGTCCTTTCAGCCGGGTGCCCCCTGTTTTTTTGTTTCAGCGTTGACCGGAGAAGGAATGGAAGCTTTGAAGGATTTTTTAAAAATGAAAAGCCAGGAGTTTCTTCATGGATAAAGCCGGAACCGCGGCCAAGCGGATTGTGATCAAGGCGGGGACCAGCATCCTTGCTTCGGGCGGGGGCAGTTTCTCGTCCAAAAACCTTGCGCGATTGGGCGCGGAAATTATCGAGTTGGCGCAAAATAAAAAACAAATCGTTCTTGTGAGCTCCGGCGCCATTGCGCTTGGGATGGAAGTAAGCGGTATGATCGCGCGTCCGAAAGAAATGGCATCGCTTCAAGCCTGCGCTGCGATCGGGCAGGGGAAATTAATGCACGCCTACGAACAGTTTTTTGCAAAACGCGGAGTCCACACGGCCCAGATCCTTCTGACTCGTGACGGCCTGGAAGACCGGTCCCGTTTTCTTAAAGCACGGCAAACCCTTGAAGAGCTTCTCAAAATGAAAACGCTTCCGATTGTGAATGAAAATGATACGGTGGCCACCGACGAGATTGCTTTTGGCGATAATGATGTTTTGTCGGTTCACGTGGCGCATTTGATTCAGGCAGATTTACTTGTCATCCTTTCCGATGTCGACGGTTTTTACTTGAAGGACGGTTCGCGCGTGAGGCAGGTCGTGTCTGAACAGGAAATTGATGAGGAACTTGTCAAGCACCTCCAGGACAGGCGCAAAGCCAAGACGGTTGGAGGCATGAGAGCCAAGCTTGAAGCCGCGCGGGTGGCGATGCGGTTGGGTGTTCCGCTTTGGCTTGTCAACGGACACGAGGAAGGGATTGTCTCCCGTGCCCTTCACGGCGAAGATGTCGGCACTCTTTTTATACCTGGCCCTGAGAGCAAAAACGCGCGGGAAAAATGGATTGCGTTTTCCGCCAAGCGTCAGGGGACGATTCAAGTGGATGAGGGGGCTTGCGCGGCCCTTAAAAGTGAAAAACGCAGTCTTCTTGCCCGCGGCATTGTCAAAGTGCGGGGCGATTTTAAACGGGGGGATGTGGTCGAGCTTGAAGCCGGATCCGGGAAGGTTTTTGGCCGGGGCGTTGCGCAGTATTCAAGTAAAGAGCTTTCCCAGATTGCAGGGAAAAAATCAGGTGAAATTAACGAGATCCTCGGCTATAAACACCGGGATGAAGTTATTCACCGCAATGATCTTGTTCTCTGGAGTTAAAACTCGGTAAGGAGAAAAATTAATGTCTCAAAAAAGTCCCGTGTGGAAAAAAGATCTCATCCTTATGCTTGCCCAAATCCGGGAGGCCTCAAGGCAGATCCCTAATTTATCCCCTGTCCTCAAGAATAAAATGCTTTCAGAAGCCGCTGCCTTACTTGAAAAAAGAACGGCAAAGTTAATCGCGGAAAATCGCAAAGACCTTAAAAATGCGGTTCGGGAAAAATTAAGTCCGGCGATGATCGACCGGTTAACGCTCACGCCAAAGAGAATCCATGAAATGGCCCAGGGCGTCCGGGCCGTGGCCGGCCTGAAAGACCCTATCGGGCAAGTTGTGCTACGCTGGACGCGGCCGAACGGGCTGCGCATTTCACGCGTGACGGTGCCGCTGGGCGTGATCCTTATCATTTATGAGTCACGGCCGAACGTGACGGTCGAATGCGCTTCGCTTTGTCTTAAGAGCGGGAACGCGGTAATTTTGCGGGGCGGCCGGGAAGCCTTTTTTTCAAACCGCGCGCTTGTTTGGATTTTTGAAGAAATTTTGAATCGCCACGGTGTGGCCAAAGCCTCGGTCAGCTTTGTTCAAACCACGGACCGGCAGGCCGTTGACTTCTTATTAAAACGCGATGCCGACATTAATCTTGTGATTCCACGGGGCGGCGAGGCCCTGATTCGAAAAGTGGCAAGGACGTCGCGCATCCCTGTGATCAAGCATTATCAGGGGATTTGTCACGTGTATGTGGATAAAAAAGCGGATTTGAAAAAAGCGGTTGCGATTGCTTACAATGCCAAGATGCAGCGTCCCGGGGTTTGCAATGCCATGGAAACGTTGCTTGTTCATAAGGACATTGCGGCACGGTTCTTGCCGCTTCTGGGGGAATCTTTGAAAAGCGGCGGATGCGAAGTGCGGGCGGATGCGCTCACACAGCGGATTTTGCCCTGGGCCAAGCGGGCAGCTAAGTCTGACTACGGTCGTGAGTTTTTGGATAAAATTCTCGCGGTAAAAACGGTCTTGGATTTAAGCGAAGCGATCCGGCATATCCAAACTTACGGTTCTGCTCATACGGATGCCATTGTGACGGAAGATTCCCGCGCCGCAGAAATTTTTAAAAAGGAAGTGGATTCTTCTTCCGTCATGGTCAATGCCTCCACGCGCTTTTCGGATGGTTTTCAATACGGGTTTGGCGCGGAAATCGGGATTTCCACAGATAAAATTCATGCCCGGGGGCCTATGGGGCTTGAAGGGTTAACTTCCTATAAATATGTTGTGGAAGGCAGCGGTCAGGTTCGAACTTAGAAGTATCTAACAAAGCTGTCTTCCCCCGGCTTGCCCCACAGGGGCTATCCTGATCCTATAGAAGAAAATCAATCAATGGGATTGACCGGGGGATCCGTTGATTGGATTCCCGCTTTCGCGGGAATGACACGAATCTTTTGTTAGGTACTCTTAATATCATTTTTTGATGAGGACAGCGGGTGAAACTAGGAATCCTTGGCGGAACATTCGATCCCATTCATAACGGGCACCTTGAATTAGGCAAACGGGCCAAAGAGCAGTTTGGACTTGATCAGATCCTTTTTATTCCGGCATTTATCCCGCCTCATAAAGCAAGCCGCCACGACCTGACGCCTGCTCCTTACCGCTACCGGATGGTTGAACTTGCCATTGGCGGCCACCCCGGTTTTGAAATATCGCCAATGGAGCTGAACCGTCCGGATATTTCCTACACGGTGGATACCCTCCGGCTTCTCAAGGAAAAACATCCGGGGGTTGAGCTTTATCTCATTTTGGGTGAGGATTCCGTTGCCGAAATTTCAAGCTGGCAGGAGCCGGAAGAAATTTTTAAATTGGCCCGCCTTTTGGTGGCCCACCGCAAAGGTCCTTGTCCAGCCGCCGCGGCCCAGCCGGAAATTATATGGATTGATATGCCGGTTTGCGCTTATTCTTCCTCGGAAATCCGGCGGCTCATCCGGGAAGGGAAGCCCGCAACTTCAATGCTCCCGCAGGGCGTGGAGGACTACATTCACCAAATGAAACTTTACCAAAAAATAAGTCATGGACATTCTGTTTCATAGCCTGGTTCTTCTCGGCCTCTTTGTGGCGTCAGCTTTCTTTTCAGCCACGGAAACCGCCCTTTTTTCTCTTTCTAAAATGGAGAAGCGGCGCCTTACGGAGCGCCATTCACGGTTAGTGCACTGGATCCTTCATCACCTCGAGCATCCCCGCCGCACACTGATTACCATTTTGATCGGTAACCTGCTTGCGAACACTCTCTCCGCGGCCATTGTCACTTTGCTCGCGCTTCATTATTTCGGGCCCAAAGCGGTTGGTATCTTCATGTTGATTTATACACTTGTGCTCATTGTTTTTTGCGAGATCCTGCCCAAGGTTATTGCGGTCAGACGCAATGAGCAGCTATCCCTTGCGTTTGCTTTCCCCCTTCAAATTTTTGCCGTCGCCATTTTTCCTCTCCGGTACTTGACACGGCTTTTAACGGACTGGCTTCTTTCTTTTGTCATTCATGAGAAAATAGAGCACCCCGATATGATTTCTGAAGAAGAGTTGAAAACGCTTGTCAAAATCGGGGAAGAAGAAGGGGTATTGGACCGCCAGGAGCGGTATATGATTCAGAAAATATTTGATTTGGGAGAGCGGCCCGTCCGGGCGATTATGACCCCGCGTATTGATATGATCGGGCTTGATATCCAGGACTCTGCGAGTCAGCACATTGAAACCCTTAAACGCTACCACTTTTCACAGCTGCCTGTTTTTGAAGGTTCGATGGATCATATTCTGGGCGTCATTTCGGTGCAGGAATATATGCTAAGTTCGGACCGCAATCTCAAGGGCCTGCTGCGCCAGCCCCTTTTTGTACCCGATACCAAGCGGATAGACGATCTGCTTGAAGAATTCCGGAAAAAGCAGCAGGGGATCAGCATTTGTGTGGATGAGTTTGGAGGCACCGCCGGTATTGTGACCCTGGAAGATATCCTGGAAGAAATTTTTGGTGAATATTATGACGAGTATGCCAAGGTTGAAAATCCGATCCGCCCGATAGGACAGGGCGAATTTCTGGCCGAAGCAAAAGTAGGGCTTCAGGCGTTTAATGAATTTTTTGCCACCGAATTGAAAGCCGACGAGGCCACGACGCTTGGAGGGTATATCCTTGAGAAATTAGGCGAAGTTCCCGAAAAAGGGAAAACCCTTGAAACCGAAGAACTCGTGATACGGATTCATGATTGTATCCGTCAGCGCATCCGGAGCGTGATTGTGAGACGAAGGACATGACGGGTTTAATCCTCTTTTTCCTTTTAGCTTGTTTTCTTTCCGCCTTTTTTTCGGTCGCGGAAATGGCCTTTGTGTCCATGAACCGGCTTCGGTTCCGGGAGCTTGCGGACTCGGGCAACCGGGCTGCCCAAGCGATGCTTAAGCTGCAGGAACACTCCAACCAGCTTTTAACCACGCTTCTTATCGCCAACAATGTCGCCAATATCGCCGCGGTATCTATTTTTACTTATTTCTTTCAGCGTTACCTGGGTATTGAAAACGAATGGCTCATCACCGCGATTCTGGCGCCCCTTCTTTTAATCTTTGCCGAGACCCTTCCGAAGGACTTCGGACGTTTGAAATCTCAAAACTTTCTTTTGCGCTATGCGGGCATCCTGCGTCAAATGGCCCGTCTTTTCTATCTGCCCACGCTTTTTATCCTGAAAGGGGTGGACTGGCTATTAAAGCCGATCGACCCAATCCTGCGTAAAAACTTCTTTGTCAGTGAAGAGGAATTTCGTTCCCTTATCCATGAAAGCACGCAGTCCGGCGTTGTGAATGTTCATGAAAAGAAATTGATCGATACGATCCTGGATTTTGAGCGGGTTCACGTGGAATCCGTGATGACTCCGCTTTCCAGGGTCCCCACGGTAGCCCTCACGGCCAGCGTGGGGGACGTTAAAGAGCTCGCTCGCCGCACCCAGACCAAAATGGTGCTAGTGTATGAAGAAATCCCGTCGATTATCATGGGTATGATTTATGTGTTTGACCTTTTGTTTGAAGAAAGAGACAAACAGGGCCTTGGGATTTTTTTGCGTTCTCCGATTTTTTTGCCGAGGAATACCTCCATTGAAAAGGCTTTTCTGACGCTGCAGGAAAAACGACAGTCCTTTGCAGCCGTGACCGATGAAAGTCGGGAGGTGGTGGGAGTTGTTGCCATTGAAAAACTGCTTGTTGTTTAAAACCGCTTTTATTTTTTTGGGGCTGTGGTGCACTTTTTGTCCCGGTCTTTGGGCTTACACGGATGAAATCCAGGCGGGTTTTGAAGAGATATGGAAGGCGGCCGAAGACGTTTTGACGCCCTCCGGGATCCGCAAACTCTCCCTGGAAGAAAAAAAGATCGAAACCAAATGGATCGAGGACCGCGTGCTGCGCACCCGGCGGCTGCTTCCTGTGGGCTCCGAGGCTAAGATTAAGCAGCTCTTTGCCCGACGCTACCGGATTTTTGTGCAGTTTGAAGAAAATCCCTCCGGCATTCAGATTGCCGTGAAAGGCCGTTTTCAAATCAAATCGACCGAAGATGTCCCCCAGCTGCGCTGGAATACTGTGCTAAAGCCGCAACTAGTGGATTATGATGTGGAGCGCGACATTTTTTTCAAGATCCTCAGACGCCTCGAAGATTCCCGCCGCGGTATCACCTAGAAATTCTCTCGCTTTCTATAAAGCTTTACAAAGCGAAGTCGTTAATATAGTTAAATAGCGTTTGAAAGAATTTTCAATCATCCATCCTAGAGGGGGCAGTCAGGTTGCGGATTATTGCTATTGCCAATCAAAAAGGCGGATGCGGGAAAACCACCACGGCGATTAATTTTTCAGCCTGCCTGGCGCATCTTCAAAAAAAAGTTCTGCTGGTGGACTTGGATCCGCAGGGGCACTCCACCTGCGGGCTCGGTATCCAGGCAGAAAAGCGCCGTTACACCCTTTATGATCTTTTTAGGGGAGGCGAGGAATTCAAGCCTGATTACTCCCAAATCTTAATGGAAGTGAGCCCCAATTTGTTTGTCCTCCCGTCTTACGGAATCCTGTCCTCGGTAGAAGAAGAGCTTGCGAATCTTCCCGACCGTCACAAACGCCTTGCCGGGGTTTTGCAGCGCATTGAGCAGGAGACATCTTCGTTTGATTATATCGTGATTGATTGCCCGCCCAATCTTGGGCTTCTTACTTTTAATGCCCTGGAAGCCTGTGATCAGATTGTGATTCCGATTGAGCCGTCTTTTTTTTCCCTGCACGGCCTTGCCAAAATCTCCGAGACTTTGAAAAAGCTTAACCATCGCCGTGATGTCCCGGTTGAGATTTTTGCCCTGCTCACCCTTTTTAATTCGCATACCCGATTTGCCAAAGAAGTTTATGAAGAAGTAAAAGGGCATTTTCAGGACCGGCTCTTTAAGTCGATTATCCACGACAGCGTTATCCTTAAGGAAGCCGCGAGCGCGGGGCAGAGCATTGTTCAGTATGACCCTAAGTCCTCTGCGTATTATGATTATTGCAATCTTGCGGTTGAGTACCTTGAAAAGGAATGGGATCGGCTCCTTCCCGAAAAAAGGCTTGGCTGGAAAAACGTTTTTAACCAGCACTACGGGCCGAAACGTGTGATGGGAGGGATGCTTTTTCAATTTTTGAGTAAAAACGCAAGGTGGGTTGAGATTGCCGGGGATTTTAACCAGTGGGTGCCGGAACCCTTAGCGCCAAACCAGCGCGAGGGGATTTGGCAGATCGTGCTTCCCATCACGGCCGGAACTTACCGCTACAAATTTATAGTGGACGGGGAGTGGCAGATCGATCCCGCCCAGCCTGTTCAAAAGCAAAATGACTACGGAACCCTGGATTCTTTTTTGGAGCTGAACTAATGTCAATCCCTGAAGCACGGAAGTTGAGACGAGGTTTAAAAGAACTGTCACCCCTTTTTCACGATACGCCCGAAACGCCAAGGCCCTGGATTGAATCCCCCGAACCTCTGCTTGAGGTCTTAAGCGTGGTGAGCGCCGATACGGCCGGCGATTCGTTTTTTTTGAATTCTTTCATGGCCTCGCAAATCGCAAGCGCGGAAAAACCCTCCTCTCTTTTTTCTTTCCAGTATCATCGTCATGAAGATAAGCCGCTGGACAATGAGTTTTTTTCCCCGTATTTGCGCCGTTTTAGCCTTAGCTGGGATCAATTTGAAGAAGTCTGCCGCTGGCCCATTCACCGGGATTTCCTTGCAAGCCCTTTTGCGCAGCTTCTTTTTTTTGATTTCGAGTCGTTCAGCCTTCCCCAGTTTGAAAAAGCGGTGACGCTGATTGATAAATGGATTTTTGTCCTGCGGCCGACTTACGAAAGCATGACCGAAACCTACAAATTAATGAAAGCGGCCTTGCATGTGAACCCGGCCGGCGCTTATTTTGTGCTTCTTGAAGGGCCGGTTGACGGCGGGAAGGGAAGTTATTTGTTTGAGAAGTTTTCCTCTTTTGTGGCTAAATATCTCGGGATTCAAATTTACGGACTGGGTTATCTTGATTTTGCGCAAGGGTCAGAACAAATGGCAGCCGCGCTGAACCTGGATTCTTTATTCTTGGAGGCGCCCGCCATGATGAATTCCCCGGAAAAAATCGCTTTAGCCGAATTTATCCAGGCCTCCTCCATCCTGCCCAGAGCGAACGCGGTATGAACGGTTACCTGATTGATTCCGGCTGCCCGAAAGATGCCGCGAAAGTTACCGCGGGGATTCACGAAACGATCAGTTCGCTCTATCCGGACATCCGTGTGGATAGTGCCACCTCGCTGAATGCTCAAACCGGCCAGGTGCTTTTTGTCAGGGAGTCTTCACACGAGAGGATTTGGGGGCGTATTTTCTTTGAGCCGCTGACGCATCTCCTGCTTGAAACCCTGGCTCAGAATTTTGAGGAAGTTCAAAGAGCTTTGAAACAGTGGCACGGCGAGGAGCTGTCGCTTAAAGCCTTTGTTTTTTTCCCTTCCTGCGTCAAAGGGGTTCCAGCTTTCTTCAGCCACTTTTCTCCCGACTGGAGTTTTTTCAAATACTGCTTCCTCAAATCTTCCGATCACGAAGCCCTTGCCTTAAAGGAATACCCTGGCGCGAGGGAAGCCGCACCCGCTCTGCCCGCTCCTGCGGCGGAAAGTTTCATCAAGGAACCGGATGCTTCCAGCCGCTTTTTCCAGCAAACCGGCCTTTCCCGCGAAGAACTCAATGAGTTTCTTGAATTGACTCTCGAACTGAAAACCTTCCAGTAAAAATCCTCAAGTGCGCCTTTACGATTGTCCCACGGGGACTATCGGCACAGTACCGCAAACCCATAAAATCAAAATTAACGCGGTACCGGGTTGGCATTCTTTGCTATAATTCCAAAACCTCATCCGCTTTATTAATGATGTCACAGACGAGCATAGAGGGTACCGTTATTGCTAAAACAAAAATGGGTTCTTGACCATCATTTATAATCATATATAATCTAATATAGTTAAAATATATGAGGGGACGGATCTTCTTATGGCATCACAAAGGTTGAGCGCGCGCATCGAAAATCTACCCGCGGAGGTGTGGATAAAAATCGCCCGGATCGACGAATTGAAGGGACAGTGGACCGGCGGGGTGCACTTAAGCCCCCAGATTCTTGGGCGGTTGAAGCAATCGGTGCTGATTACTTCGACCGGGGCATCCACGCGTATCGAAGGAGCCCATTTGTCGGATGAGGACGTAGAAAAACTGATGCGCGGTATCTCGATCCAGCGATTCACTGCCCGCGACAAGCAGGAAGTGAAAGGCTATTATGAATTACTTCAAAACGTCTTCGAAGCCTGGCGGCATATTCGCTTTTCCGAAAATGCCATCAAACATTTCCATCAAGAACTCCTGAAATATGCCCAGAAGGATCAGCTGCACAAAGGGGAATATAAGAAGAGCGAAAACAAGGTCCACATGGTGGATGCGGCCGGACAGTCGATTGATATTCTTTTTGACACGACGCCCGCGTATTTGACGCCCAAGGACATGCAGGAACTTGTCGAATGGATCCAGGCCGCATTTCTCGAAAAAAAGATCCATCCACTGCTTGTGATCGGGAATTTTCTGGTGGAATTTCTCAAGATCCATCCGTTTCAGGACGGAAATGGCCGGCTGTCACGGGTGCTGACCAATTTGTTTCTGCTTCAGCAGGGATATCACTATACGCCGTATGTTTCGCATGAGAAACTGATTGAAGATAACAAGCCTGAATATTATGTTGCGCTTCGGAAAAGCCAGAAGACATTGGGTCCCGGTAAGGAAGATATTGTTCCGTGGCTTGATTTCTTCCTTACGGTCGTTCTCGAGCAGGCGAAGGGCGCGGTTTCACTTCTGTCGAAAGAATCTGTCGAGAAGCTTTTTTCACCCAAGCAAATCCGGGTCTTGGAGTATTTTCAATCGATTGATGAAGCTGCTCCCGGAGAAATTGCCAAAAAGCTTAAAATCGCAAGGCCAACAGTCAGTCAGATTCTCTCCCGCCTTCTTCAATTTAAAAAAATTGAACGTATTGGCCTCGGCCGGAGCACGCGGTACCGGAAGGTGTGATCTGTGCGCTTGATCCGTGGGTGAGAAGGCAAAGGCCGAAAAGAAAAAAATCGTGAATTTTCTGTTCCATGTCAAATGTCAAGATTTGGACTTCCCCCAAAATTCATTAACCCCAAAACTTTTCCCACTTGCCATCTTTTTCAATTAAACGAAGATTAAATAAGGATTTTACAATTAAGCGAAAAGCCATTATAATTTAATAACGCTATGAGCCCCAAAACATCTCTAGGAAATACAAGAGCGGGACAGTGGTTAAAGCAAGGCACATCGGACGAACCCTACTTTGTGTTTATTCCTCACCCTTTGCCGCCAAAGCCGCCCATTCAATTTAACCCTAGACTTCAGGATTTGCAGGAACGTGCAAATCGTGCTTTAGGCCGGTTAGATGGCATTTCCGCTTTTTTACCAGATCCCGATCTATTTATTTATTCTTATGTCCGCAAAGAAGCTGTTTTATCCTCTCAAATTGAAGGGACTCAATCTTCGCTCTCCGATCTTCTTCTCTTTGAAATGGAAGAAACACCCGGTGCTTTAAAAACAGATGTTAAAGAAGTGTCCAATTATGTACGGGCCATGCAGCATGGCCTTAAGCGCTTGAATGACGGATTTCCTCTAAGTTTGCGCCTCGTTAAAGAGATTCACAAGATTCTCCTGGAAGATGCACGTGGCGGCGATAAAGAACCCGGTGAATTCCGCCGGTCTCAGAA
>Ga0247727_10000593_pt1 | contig 88791 bp, 73 predicted proteins | sample WisWelCaveWW1625_FD_202498 | JGI IMG/M metagenome (GOLD analysis project Ga0247727, IMG submission 202498) | Biofilm microbial communities from Wishing Well Cave, Virginia, United States - WW16-25 | ecosystem: Environmental > Aquatic > Deep subsurface > Groundwater > Cave microbial mat | place... | reverse complement strand
CGGAAAGTCCAGTCGCCGTGACCAGACTGAACGAACTGATCAAGTAATCCGTGTAGAGGTCGAGGAGTTGGTCATCCATGACCCTACTTTACACCCGTTTTTACACTTTGTGCGTAACGTGAGTTAACAGAATCAACAGGTTTAAAATCTAATTCTGTAAATTTTGTTAATTCGCCAAAAGGCATGTTTGTAAGTGAACTGCGTAAGGTGAGTGACAATTTACAAAAGAATCGCGGACAAAATTTGTCCGCAATCTACGCCGCATATTATACGCGAGTTTGGGGGATGCCAAAAGCCGTGCGCGGCAATCGAGATTGAGATGCCACGCACTTTGCAAGTGCGTGGCATCTCAATCTCCGCAGGACAGACGCAATAGGACTGTGGGTTATAGATTTTTGGGACGCGTTTGGGGTAAAATCGTCACAAACACCGCCACCCTACATCCCAGCTTTGGACGCGGATCACCGCGACGGAACGCGAGAGAACCAATCTTGTTTTGAAAGCCGCGTTTAACCGCGCGAATCGGCGTCCCATATAAGAATTGTGACGCAGGGCGTCAATTCCTGTGAGGGCTAATCATGCAAAGCATTTTACGAACAGCTTGGGGGATTAGCATTGTTGCCGCGCTCTTGGGCGCGATCATTGTGGCTGTCATTGGCGTCGTGATCATGACGCCGCCCGTGGTTACGATTTTTGCGGCGGCGAATTTTGCCGCGTGTCTCATCGTCTTGATTCAATTCGCCATCATCCTCTCCACCATTTTGAGCACGCGCGGCACCGCGCAAGATGTGGGCGCGACGCTGGCGCACGAGGCGGAAACGGCGGAGGGAGTTCAAGTCCTCAAACGCATGTCCTTTTCTTCCCTGCTCACGGTCGCGACAGCGCAAGAATTACATTCGACATTAACTGTGCATGATCGTCCATGGTGGGTTTGGAATCTGCTAGGAGTTTTCGGGGAGGAGGCGGGGTTGGTTGCGGTGGAGGAAACTGCGCTCGGCGACACGCCCGGAGAGCGCCTTCAGGTGCGGCGCAACTATGGCGCGTACAATCGGTATCTGGAATGGATGCTGCTGCTCGGCGCGCTCGTCTTTGCGCTGCTGAGTGGGATGCTGTTGTCCGTCTATGGCTACCAGATCGGTCAAGTGTCGGGGACGGCGAATCCGGGATTCACCGGCGCGCTGTGCGCGTTCTCCAGCTGCTTTGTGGGACTCCTTTTCGCTTTGGGTTTGGGCTTGTTCAGCGCGGGGATCATTCGCCGCGCGTCGCTGTTGTACACGCTGCGGGCGGAGGGGGTGGAGAGTCCGTAGAAATCCCCTGTAGCAACTTTTCCCCTTCTCTAGTAAAATACCTCCATCATCTCCCCGCCCGATGTGGCGTCCCCCACGTTGGATTCAGAGGAATTGTCATGACTCGCAAACGACTCGGTTGGATTCTCATTAGCGCGCTCGCGCTCACACTCGTCGGCGTCGCGGTGTTACTCGTCAGCAGCGTTGTCGCAAACAAAATTGAAACGGGTTCGCAAGCTTCGTGGTTGGTTTTGAACGCGCGCGCGTTGGGCAAACTCAACGTGTCGTGGAACGAAACGACAGGCGCGCCAAATTTCATTTCGAGCGATGACGCCAACGCGCGGATTCCGTACACCGTCAAAGCGAACGAGCGCGGCAAGCCCGAATTGATCGCGCGCGGCTTTCTCGCCGAGAACGCGGGTTTGTTCAAACTCGGCATCAATGATTCGTTCACGCTGCGCCGCATCGAACCCGACGCGCAATTGAATTACGCGCATGTGCGCCTCGATCAAACTTTTAAAAACATTCCCGTTCACAACAAACAAGTCATCGTCCACATTGATCCGCAAGAACAGATCGTCGCGGTCAACGGGCATTTCGTTCCGAATCTAAACGTGATGACGGAACCTTTGGTGCCGCAACAAGACGCGGAACAAGTCGCGCTCGACGATCTCTTGAACAATCAATTACGCAGCGACGAACGCGCGCGCGTCAAGACAAAAATTTTGTCGGAAAAATCACAGCTCGTCATTTACATTGACGATGGCAGCGAAAATCACGCGACGTTGACATGGCACGTTATCATCATGACCAACTCGCCGCTCGGACAATGGTATTACTATATCAACGCCCGGCGTCCCGCCGTCACTCATTTTTACGACAGCGTGGAACACAGCAAACAGCGCAAAACCTATACCGCCAATAACGACACGGACATTCCCGGACGTTTGATCATTAGCGAAGGCGAACGCTCCAAAGATGCCATCGCGCAAGCGGCGCACGACAACGCGGGCAAGGTGTACGATTATTATTCCAACATCCACAAACGCGACGGTGTGGATGGTCAAGGCGGCGCGCTCGTTTCCACCGTGCATTACGGCAGCGATCCCGACGATGCGGAAAATGCCGCGTGGATTGGCGAGTACCAACAAATGATCTATGGCGACGGCGGCAGAATTTTCAAACCGCTCGCGATGGGTCTGGATGTTGTCGGTCACGAATTTACACACGGCATCATCGGCTCAACAGCGGGGCTTGAATACAAATCGCAATCGGGCGCGCTCAATGAATCCTACGCCGATGTCTTTGGCGCATTGATTGATCCCGGCAATTGGTTCATTGGCGAAACCGTGATCAAGTCCCCGCCGTTTCCGCGCAAGATGCTCCGCAGTTTAGAAGACCCCAATATGCAAGGCGCGTTCGATGTTCGCAATCCACTTGGCGGCGTGGGACAGCCCAAACATGTGAACGAATACGCGCGCTTGCCCGTCAGCCGCCGCGGCGATAACGGCGGCGTGCATATCAACAGCGGCATTCCCAATCACGCCGCGTATCTCATCGGACAAAAAATCGGAGCTGACAAGCTCGGACAAATTTATTACCGCACACTCACGCAATATCTCGGACCCGATTCGCAATTTCAAGACGCCGCGCAAGCGACTGTCCGCGCCGCGCAAGATTTGTTTTCCGCAGCCGAAGTGCAGGCGGTGCGCGATGGATTCGCGGGTGTCGGTCTCAATGTCGGTGGCGCGGACAATGTTCCTACCCCCCCCCCCACGCAGCAAGGCGGCAACAACAACGCGCCTCCGCCCCCAACACAGCAAACGCAGCAGGGCTGCACAAATCTCATCGTCAACGGCACATTTGAAAACGATGAAGCGTGGCGCGATATTTCGGGCGAGCGCAGCGCATTGATTGACACGGAACTGCCGCGCACGGGCAAACGCAGCGTCTGGCTCGGCGGTCAAGACAAAGAACCAATCCAAGCCATTTATCAAGACATTTCCATTCCCGCGAACGCGACGCGCATCCAACTCGAATACTATCGTTTCCTCCATGAAGAAACGAGCGGCTTTACGGGATTGCTGGCAGGCGACGCAAATTTCGGCGCGGTGATTGCCGACACGCGCGGCAAAGTGATCGGCGCGGTTGAAAAACTCGCGTCGTCGCAAGCCGATGATCGGTGGCAAGCCCGCCAATTCGATCTCTCGCAATTCGCGGGCAAGACGATTCGCCTCGCGTTCACGTCTGAAAATCCGCGCGGCAATGTGAGCTCAATGTTTATAGATGATGTTTCTTTCATCGTTTGCACGACGGGCAACAGCTTGCCACCGCAGCAAGCGCCCGCGAACAGTGTGTACTTGACGGGCGCGATTGCGGATGCCGATACGCGGCGCGGCGTGCAAGGCGCGCAAGTTTTCATCATGCGCCCCGGTTTGTCCGCCTCCCAAGCCGCCGCCGATGATCAAGTTACCCGCAGCGAAATTATCGCCTCCGCCGTAAGCGACGCGAACGGCACATATCAAACCGATGTCGCGATCCCCGTTGGGCGCGCCTACAGCGTCATCATCATCGCCAGCGGCTATCGTCCCATCGTCGCCGATGACGGCATCAACATTCCACAAGGCGCGACAAATCCTTTCACCGTTGACGCGACGTTGCGTCGAAGCCGATAATCTATTCCTTCCCCCCTCTCCTAAAATTTTTTTTTTGCAAAAAAAATTTTAGGAGAGGGGGCAGGGGGTGAGGCAGGCATGACCGAACAACAATACTGCTGCATTGACCACGAACCCGTTTCCCCGCCGTACAATATTCTCGGCGGACGCGTCTATTGCGCGCGCCATTTTGCCCAAGTCAACAAACCGCACCCCGGTTTTTGGAAATCGGCGGTGATCATGATTTTGGCAATGGGCATCGTCAGCGGCATCCTCGCATTCTTTTTGCGCGAGGTGAACGGTCTGGATCGCGCGACACTCATCTTCATCGGCATCCTTCTCGCGATTGTGCCAACCGCCGCGTGGCTCATTTATTTTTATCAACAAGATCACCTCGAACCGGAACCCAAAGAACGCATCGGCTCGGTGTTGTTGACAGCTGCAGTTCTCACCGATGTTCTCAGCTTGCGTCTCATTAACGATTGGTTCAACGTGGCGAGTTGGGCATCGTACAACAATTGGACATCCCTCGGTGCGTCCATTCTCATCAACGGTTTTGTGTTCGCCGCGATCATGTACATCGCCGTCCGCGTCTGGGTTTATAAAACGCCCGAATACGATGAACGCATGGACGGCATCGTGTACGGCACAGTCGCGGGTCTCGGCGTCGCGACGATGTTGAACTTGCATTACATCATTGACAATCAAGGCGTCGCGCTCGCGCCCGGCATCATCAGCGTCGTCACCACCGCGCTCGCGCAAGCGTCCTTTGGCGGCATCCTCGGTTATTTCATGGCACAAGCAAAATTTGAACACAAGCCCGTGTGGTGGGTTCCGCTCGGCGTCGTCATTTCCGCCGTGCTGAATGGATTGTTCTCGTGGCTCATTGACGAAGTAAGCGCGACAGGTCTCACCGTCGAGCCCTGGCGTTCCCTCGCTTTCGGTCTCGTCGTCGCGTTAATCACATTCGGCGCGTTGATTTATTTGATGCAGCGCGCGCACGCGTTCACGATGCGTTCGGCAAAAACGTAAATGTTGGTTTGTCATTCTGAATGGAATGAAGAATCTCTATTTGCGAGAGCGAGATTCTTCACTCCGTTCAGAATGACAGCTTGATTATGTCCGTCTCCAATCCCTCCATCCGCGAATTTCGCACACTAAACAAAGACATTGGCGTCGCCATCGTCGTCATTCTCGCGCTCGTCATCGGTTTCAGCGTGAGCCAACTCGTCATCAATCGCGCGAAAATGTACCAAGAACCCGATTCGCCGTTTCAATTGCAATATCCCGCGCGCTGGACGAATGCGGAATCGCTGCAAGATGTTTTGTTAAAGGTCGAAGACCCCGCGGCAGATTCAGCGTACAAAACATCCCTCACCGTCGAAACGCGCGAACTCGATCCCTCCGCGCCGCCGACAATGCAAACGCTCGTGGATCGCCGCGTCGAACAGCGCAGCCAATTGACCGCGTACCATTTTCTTTCCAACACAGAAACCACTGTCGCGGGCGCGCCCGCGCAAGAATTACGCTACAGCTATGTCGTCCAACCCATTGATACGCCGCGCCGCGCCTCTCTGCCCGTCGTCATCATTGCGCGCGAGTACATTGTCCTGACCCCCACACGCACGTATTACCTCGCCCTCGCCGCGCCCGAAAATGAATTTGAAAGCGCGAGCGCGCGGATGGATGCGATTTTACAATCGGTGAAATTACAATGAGTAACGCGAAAACAAACACGAAAGCCGCGAAAAGGACGAAAACCGCGAAAGAAAACGCGAAAACCGCGAAAGAGACGAAAGCCGCGAAAGAAAAACCAGCGGCTTTGGAAACGAGCGCGATAGGTGACGCGCCGATGTTGGGCGCGAGCGAACCTACGCTTGGAACACTTTCGGGCGATGCGGATAAACAGATTGACGCGCCTGTGGCAGCCGTGCTGCGCGCGGAACCTGAAGCGGATACGGAACCGTTGAAATTACCGCGCGGGGGCTTTATCGCGTTTCGGAAAAGCGGCGGGTTAAATTTTTCCACGCGCGAAGTGGTGGTGTATCCCGATGGACGCGTCGCGTATGACGCACGTGGCGTGCCGCAAAAAGAATATACCCGTCTGCGCCGCGCGTTGAACGATGGGCAAATTATCGCGCTCCGCAAATTGTTGGACCAGATCAATTTTTGGAAAGCCGAGAGTGGGGGGCAACAAAACCCCGACGCGTTCGCGTATGAAATCACCGCGCGCATTGGGCAACGCTCAAATGAAATTGAGGTCTTTGACGGAAGTGTGCCAGAGAATTTGAAACCGCTGCTCGAACGCCTGGCGAAATTGTTGCCTGAATAAAAAACAGACCTCCGATGTTTTGCAAACATCGGAGGTCTGTTTTGTTTTCGCGCACCCAAGTGCATGACAATGCCGCCCCAAATGCGTTATCATGTCCCCATCCGCATCGGAACTCACACACCCATTCCATCGTCTCTTGTTCGTCTCCACTATCCACTCTCCACATTTTACTTTATACTTTTCACTCCTTACCCATGTTCCCCCCACGTAATTTTTCTATTCCCATCTTCTCCGCGTCCCTCCGCGCCTGCGCGCCCCAACTCGCGTGGAATGTTCTCATCGTCGCGTTGTGGCTATTCCTCTATCGCGCCATGGGCGACTATCTCGGCGTCATTGCCCTACGCGAAGATTTTCGCACGAATCAACTCGTCCTCATTGGCATCCTCGCGCTGATCGTTTGGCAAATTCGCGCGGGACAATTCAATCTGTATTTTCACACCGCGCCGCGCGCGTATCCCATTCCACTCGCGCTCGCGCTCGGTGGATCCCTCGCGTATCTCATCGCCGAACGCGTTCTCGACATCAACACCCTCTCGGCAACTTTGTTCGGCATTGCAAGTTATGGTCTCATCGGCTTGTGGCTCGCGCCGCGCAGTTGGCGCGAGGGATTGCCCGCCGCATTATTGCTGATTGGCGTCCTTCCGTTTGGCGAACACATCCAAACCTTCATCGGCTATCCGATACGAATTTTCACCGCTGAACTTGTGCGCGATTTGCTCACCGCGGTTCATGTCACCTCAACGGGTGTGGATACGATTCTTGTTTTGGAAAATGGTGTCTCGCAAATTGATCTGCCGTGCAGTGGCGTCAAAAGTTTGTGGACAGGCGCGTTGTTTTTTCTCGCGGTGACGTGGCTCGAACGCCGCGCGTTGAATCTGCGTTGGTTTTGCGTTGCTGTCGCGTTCGTTGGATTATTATTTCTTGCCAATCTCATTCGTGTCGCCGCGCTCGTCGTCACCGCGCACGTTTTGAATTTACACATCGTCGCCGAAATGTTGCATGTGCCGTTGGGGGTGATGGGGTTTGTGGGCGCGTGCGCCGCCGCCGTGGGGTTATTACGATTCAAAAACAAAATTTTCTCCGAAAATTTTGTTTTTGAATCAAAGCGTTCTACTTTTTCCTTTCCACAATTTTCGCTCGTTCTCGCAATTCTCATCTGCGGCATGGCGTTACTCTATTCGCCGCGTCTCGAAACAGGCCTCGCTCAAACCGCGCCAATGTGGAATTTTCCGCGCGCCTTACACACCACCGCATTACCCCTCAAATCCGACGAAATCGCGTGGCTCACGCGCGACGGCGCGGAATCGGCGACGCGTTTTCGTTTTGAATTTCAGGGCGTCACAGGTTCGATGATCCTCGTGCCAAGTCGAACATGGCGCGCGCATCATCGCCCCGAACGTTGCTTTGAAGTATTCGGTTTGCAACTGAACGATTCCCGCGCGCAACTCGTCACCGAAAATTTTCCCATCCGCGCCGTCACCTTGCGCGATCCAAAAAGCGATGCGCGTCTCAACGCCGCATACTGGTTTCAATCCGCCGCGCGCACCACCGACGATTACGGCACGCGGATTTGGGCGGACACGACTGCGCCTGCGGAGCGTTGGGTGTTGGTTTCGATTTTGTTCGATAAACCGCTCGATTCCACCGATACGCGCGTGATGGCGTTATATCGCGAGCTCCATGAATCGGTAGCGCAACAGCTTCAGTAAAAGTCTTTCAATTTCAAAAAAATTTCAGCGATGCTTACATCGCAAAAATTCTTTTGAAATTGAAATGGCTAACCCCCATGGAAAAAATATTTCGGATCATCACACACACTTCTCTATGGAGTTACGGCTTGTTCTGGGCGTGGAACGCGATTTTTCTCGCGTTCATGCTGCTCGGCGTCGCGCCTCTGCTTTTGGGCGACTTGTTTCTCGCTGCACAAGCCAACATCATCCCAATCAGTTTTGCCCTCAACGCGCTCTTGCTCGTCCTCATCCCCGTCGTCGCCGTCATTTTGGGCATCACCGTTTTGCGCCGCGAGCCGCACAAATTGTTTGCATTCGGATACGCGGTGGAAGGTCCGCTCATGCTGCTCATTGCGCTCCGTCTGTTCGTCGTGCGCGAATTGACGACGGTTTTGACATTCGTTTTTGTGATCGCCGCGTTGGGCATGTTGACGTTCACGTGGCAACTGCTCGACAAAAAGATTGATCAGCGCGGCGCGTTCCTCACGCACCTACGCGTGTTGGGACTCACACTGTTCGCCCTCGCCGCCGTGTACGTCGGCATCTGGCTCGCGTTTTACGCGCTGCCCCTCGCCGCGTTTTTGCTGCGCGGCTTGTTTGAAATGCTGCTGCACATCCCCGAACTATTTCGAGACCTGTGGCGCGCGCTGCTCGATTTTCCCCGCAACGCCATTTTTATCCCATTCATGATCTTTGGCATGTTGTCGTTCGCGTTCAGTGCAACGCTGTTTGTGTTGATGCCGCTTGCCGTCCCAATTCTCGTTTTGCGTGCGTGGCAACGCGCGTTAAAAAATTACGTCGCGCGTTTTGGAAATATGCGCGCGGCAATTCTCACCACCGCGACAGCCGCCGTGTGCGCGTTCCTTTTTATTTTTCTGAATCAACAGCCGCAGCCCGCCGCGTTCGCGTTACTTGAAACCGCGCCAACCAACACCGCGCGCGCGCAAGAACTCGCCGCGCAAGACGAGACAATTCGCGCGGGCTTGCTCAACGCGTATCTCGCGCCGCAGCGTTACATCAGTTCCGTCGGCGAAGTGCAGCATGTGCGCGAAATGTATCAAAGCGCGTTCAATCTCAGTTCATCAAATTTTGTCGGTGTTGAACGCGCATACGAGGTTGTCGCGTCGCCGTTGTTGTACAAGCCAGCAGGTGAAGCCGTCGAATTTGCGGGGCGGAATGACGGCGCGCTGTTCCGCGAATCAAATCAAGCCGCACAGTTGTATGAAAATTATTTTGACGAAACGATTTTCAACGGCGAACGCGAAACGGTCCTCGCCGCGCTCGGTTCGACGTGGGATGTTGTTGGCGCGCAGCAAGCAATTCAAGACGCGGCGGATCGCGAAGTGCATCTCAACAAACAAGAAATCAAATTTGTCGAACACGGCGATTGGGCGGATTTTGAATTGCACGAGGAATATCAAAATGAATCGGGGCAGCGGCAAGAGGTGGTGTATTACATTACGCTTCCCGAATCCGCTGTGATTACGGGTGTGTATCTCGGCAATTCCGAAAATCGCGCGGAACGTTTTGAATACCGTGTTTCCCCGCGCGGCGCAGCACAGCAAGTGTATCGTGAACAAGTGCGCCGCAACATTGACCCCGCGCTCGTGGAACAGATCGGTCCGCGCCAATATCGCGTGCGCGTGTTTCCGATTGAACCGAAAACGTTGGGCTATGATGCGCGTTCGGAATTTGGCGCGCGGCGCGCGTTCGTGCAGCAAGGTCCGCCTGTGCATTTGTGGTTGACGTGGCGCGTGATGTTGAGCAATGACAATTATCCACTCCCATATCTCGCGGAAAAACGCAACGCGTATTGGGACGAGAAAACAACGCGCACGTTGAACGGTCAACCCTTTGCCATCAACACGGACGCGTGGCTGCCCCTCTCCGCGCCCGCGCAAGCCCACGCGCGTCCAACAACGCATCGCTTTGATCTGCCCGATGGACAGACGATCATCGCGCAACCTCTCGCGGCAACATCACTGCCCCCTATCCCGAATGATGCGCGTATCGCCGTCGTCCTCGATCGTTCGCGCAGTATGAAACCTTTGGCGAATGAAGTAGCGAGTTCGTTCGCGCAACTCAAACAGATTGCCGCGCGCGGTAATCGCGTAGATGTGTACCTCACCGCGTCAACCTATCGCGGTGAGGCGACAACGCGCGCCGCGCTCGATGAGCTGCCGCCTGCGTCCTTGACCTACATCGGCGGACAAAATCCTGCCGAACTGTTGCAGCAATTCGCGCAATTGCGCGGCGCAGATCAGTACGACGCGATTTTTGTTTTGACCGACGGCACAGGATACGCGCTCGGCGCGAACGACGCGAAACCCGCAAGCATCAACGCGCCGTTGTGGTTTGTGCATCTCGGCGGAAAATTTCCGCTCGGCTATGATGATGCGACGCTCCAAGAAATTCAAGCGTCGGGCGGTGGTGTCGCGGGGAGTTTGCAAGAGGCGCTGAATCGTTTTGCCGTTGCGCTCGTGGTAAAACGGGGCGAAGGATTCGCCAATGTCGCGCGGGATTCCATCGCCGCGTATGTGGATGACTATGTTTGGCTCACGTTACCGACAAGTCAAGCACAAACGCGTTTTCCCGAAATTGCATCGGATGAAACGTTCGCGCCGTTCGCCGCGCGGCGTTTGATTCTCACGAACGTCCAGCGTGAACGCGCGTCGTTGGAACAATTGAACACGCTCGATCAATTGCACGCGCTCGCGAAACAATACAGCATCGTGTCGCCCTACTCGTCCATGATCGTCTTGGTCACGAGTTTCCAACAAAAACAATTGGACGAATTGGAAAAGCAAGGCGATCGCTTTGACCGCGAAGTGGAAGAGGTGGGGCAAACGCAAAGCCCCTTTGACGTGACAGCTGTTCCAGAACCGCACGAGTATGTGTTGATGGCGGTGGGGGTGGCGTTGGTGGTGTGGTATGCGCGGAAGCGAAAGCAGAATCTGCGGTCTGCATAAACAAAAGGAACGCCGCCAAGTTGGCGGCGTTCCATTTTCTATTTGCATTCCCAACCTCGCGCTTTGGCAAAGTCGTACGCTTCCTCCTTCCCATCGAATATTTTGCGTTCCAAACGTGCATTATTGGGATCCACGTCTTGGGTGAATGTTCCGTCTTCTCTTGCATAGGAGCGCAAGTCGGAACCCGGAGTAACGCGCTCAATCCACCATGCGAACGTATGTCCTGGCAGTTCTTGACCGTCCACACTGACAATAATGTTAGGCATTTCTGTTCTCCTTTCTGCTTGCGAGCGTTTCGCTCAATTCTACTTTCGCTTATCTTCCAGTTCTTATCCGCGCTCCACCTCCTTCTCGCCCCCCGACTTGCGTTGAAACATAGAGTCCAGAGACGTTGCGGTCTCGATCCATTCGGGGCGCGCCAAAAAAATTTCATGCGAAATAGGGCAGTTGCAATTGTTCGCGCAGTTTTCACATTGCCGCGATTGTACCACAAATTTACTCCCCCATTCCCTCCAATTTGGCGTAAAATGATTCTTGATTCTTCACCAAATTGATTAGTGAGCATTCCCAAATGCGGGCACATGAAGCACAAACAAAAATGACAAATCCAAAAACCATTCTCATCACGGGCGCGACGGACGGCATCGGCAAACAAGCGGCGTTTGAACTCGCGCGCAGGGGGCATCACGTAATCGTGCATGGACGCAACGCGGCGCGCGCAAAAAGTGTGGTAGAGGAAATTCAGCACACGACAAAAAATCCAAACGTTGCTTTTGCGCTTGCTGATTTCGCGTCACTCGCTGAGGTGCGAAACCTTGCCGCGCAACTTCAAGAAAATTATCCGCGCCTCAATGTTCTCATCAACAACGCGGGCATCTTTACAAAACAACGCACGCTCACGCGCGATGGCTTTGAAACGACGTTTCAAGTAAATTACCTCGCGCATTTTCTCCTCACAAATCTTGTACTGGAAAAAATCAAACAGTCCGCGCCCGCGCGCCTCGTTCACGTCAGTTCGGGAACACATCGCAGTGGACAGATCGAGTGGGATAATTTGCAAGGCGAAAAACATTCCGGCGGCTATGAAGCGTACTCGCGTTCCAAACTTGCGAATGTATTGTTTGCCTACGAATTGGCAGAGCGTTTGCAAGGAACGGGCGTCACATCGAACGCGCTGCATCCCGGCGTGATTGGCACAAAATTGATGTACGCGGGCTGGGGCAGCGGGGGGAGCGACGATTTAGCTCGCGGCGCGGAAACGATTGTGCATGCCGCAACCGCGCCCGAATTGGAAAATGTGACAGGACGCTATTTCGACAATCAACGCGAAACCAAGTCTTCACCAACTTCTCACGACAAAAATTTGCAGCGCGAGTTGTGGGAGGTCAGCGCGCGGTTAGCCGGGTTGTAGGACAAATAAAAATATGCCCTACGGCGCGCGAATTTGGAAAACAGGTAAGCGGATAGGTTTCGCCTATCCGCTTATCTGTTTATCCGTTTTATATCCGTTGGCAAATCCGTTGACAACTTCCCGCATAATTAGGAGTGCGCCCCCATGACACGGGAATCGGCTCGTGGCATAGTGGGCGCATAGATTCACAAGGAGGAAAGGTTATGAAACGTCTGGTCTTACTTTCTGTGGTTGCATTGCTCGCGTTGGCAGCGTGCGCCGCGCCTGCCGCGCCGCAAGTGACTTTTACGGAACCGAAAGATGGCGCGACGGTTGCAAGTCCCGTCAAAGTGAAATGGGCGGCGCAAAATTTTCGCGTGGAACCCGCAGGCGCGGTGAACGCGGGCGCGGGGCATTTGCACGTCATGGTGGACACGCCATGCATTGCCGTCGGGCAAGTCATTGTCAATGACGATACGCACAAACATTACGGCAAGGCGCAGATGGAAGCGGAATTGACGCTGACGCCCGGCAAACACACGCTTTGTCTGCAAGCGGCGGATGGCGCGCATGTCGCGCTGACGGGCGCGGGCATGACACAGCAAATTACGATTACGGTGCAATAGCGCCTCACCCCCCCGCCCCCTCTCCCGAAATTTTTACAAAAAATTTCGGGAGAGGGGGAGAAATGGTAAAGAGGAGAAACGGAGAACTAGCATGAACACTCTCACCACTCAACCCAAATCAACCTCGCTCGGTTGGCTCACCGCGTGGATCATCGCATCCGCTGTAGGACTCACAATTGGTTTTCTCGCTACCCTGCCGTTGCTCTGGAGCATGTGGGGTAGTGTGGAAAGGGTCATCGGACTCGTTCCCGCGCAAATTCTCGGCGGTGTGACGTTTGGCTTGGGCATCGGCGCTGCGCTCGGCATCGCGCAATGGCTCGTCTTGCGAGGGCGCGAACAGAATGCAATGCGCTGGCTCGTTGGCAGCATCGTTGGCGGCGTTGTCGCGGGGGCGGTTACGATGTTGATCACATCCCAAAATGAAGGCGGGGAAAATGTGATGTGGACCGCCATCGCCTTTACCACACTCGGCGCGATTCTCGGCGCGGGTCAATTTCTCGCCGCGCGTTCGATTGCGCGCAATCCGTTGTGGATTGTGGCGAGCGCGGTTGGCTTGGGCATTGGCGCGACATTTCCATTTCTTTCAACGACACAAGATTTGACCATTCTCAATGTCGCCATCGCTGGAATTTTTTACGGCGCAGTGACGGGCGCGGCAATGTATTGGTTCACAAAATCGTGAAACGAAACGCGTAGTGACGAATTTATTCGTGTGCCTAACTCAACGAATAAATTCGTCACTACGCGATGTAGCATCCTCATGAACACACTCACCACTCAAACGAAAACAACCTCGCTCACTTGGCTCGTCGCATGGGTAATCGCATCGGCGATTGGAATCGTAATGACCATGGTCGGCGTCTTGCCACTGCTGTGGACATATGGCGAAGGTGTCGAACGAGCCGTTGGACAATTTCCCGCGCAACTTATTGGCGGCAGCATTTTTGGATTGGGCATCGGCGGTGCAGTCGGCATCGCACAGTGGCTTGTGTTGCGCGGACGCGCGGTGGACGCGACGCGTTGGCTCGTTGGCAGTATCATCGGTGGAGGCATCGCGGGCGTCATTTCCATTTTGATTAGTGCGTTCAATGATCAAGGCGAAAATATGCCCGTCATGTTCCTCACCTTTGCGACACTCGGCGCGATTCTCGGGCTGGGACAATTTCTTGCCGCGCGTTCGATTGCGCGTAATCCATTATGGATTGTCGCAAGCGCAATCGGACTCATGCTCGGCTGGTTCATTCCCTCCGCCGCGCAAACGATGCAGCCGTTTGGAATTGTTGCAGGCGCGCTCGTGTACGGCATCATCACCGCCGCGGCGCTGTGGTGGTTCGCGAAATAATGAAATGTCGCGCATATGTGTAGAGACGTTTCGGTGAAACGTCTCGGTGAAACGTCTCCCCACAATGCGCGAAAGAGAGGCGCTAAAATGACCCAAAACAATTTCATCCGTTTGAGTGGGTGGGGGCTGGTCTTGGCAGCAATTTTTCTGCTCCTGACTTTTTCCGAAGGCATCGTCCCAATGCCATTTCTTTTTGCTATCCTGCTGATTACCATGGGGCTTGCAGGTCTTTACATCCGCTACAGTGAACAGGCAGGAAATACGGGAAAGCTCGCGCTCGGCATTGGAATTTTGGGCGGTGTGGCGAGTGTGGTCAGTCATGTATTGTGGACAAGCGGCGTTGAAAACGGGCGGACGCTCATGAATTTTTCAATGGCGGTCATGTTCGCAGGGCTATTCGTTTTCGGGTTGGTTGCGCTGCGGGAAAAACCGATGCCGCGCGGGAATGGATTGCCCGTACTCACGGGTTTTTGGTGGCTGTTTATCGTGATTAGCGCAAATGTTTATCATCAAGCAACGGGACAATGGTTGAATGTTCCGTTTGCATTATCTTTCGCCCTCTTTGCCGCGATGGGTCTTTTTCTGGCATGGCTCGGTTATGTTTTGCAATCCGAATGATCAAGACCCCAAGTGTTTCCGACGCGCCACGCGACTCGATAGACAGCTGTGGTGAAAAACACTTGGGGTCTGTGGGACTTGCCACCCGCGAAACAATGAAACGTTTGCTGTTATTGATCTGGATGCTGTTGGGCGTTAGTTGCGGCGCGACGCCGCAGCCAACGCCCATTTCAATTCCCCTCGCCTCAACCCCGCGCGCTGTGATTGTGGATACGGACATGGCACCTGATGATATGCTGGCATTGTTGTATCTCTTGGCGCGTCCCGATGTGAACCTACGCGCCATCACAATTAGCGGCACGGGGATTACGCGCTGCGCGGCGGGGATCAAAAATGCGCGCGCGATTTTGGAGGCAATGGAACGGGCGACGATTCCTGTCGCGTGCGGGCGCGAAACGCCGTTGCAGGGCAATCACGCGTTTCCAAACGCATGGCGCGACGCGATGGAAAATTTTTCGAGTCTCGAATCCTCCAACACGAATGTGCCAAATGAAAACGCGGTGGACCTAATTACGCGTGTCGTTGAAGCATCAAACGCCCCTGTCACAATCCTCACGCTGGGTCCGCTCACGAATCTCGCGGACGCGTTCGCGCAAAACCCGTCCTTGACGCGCAAAATCGAAATGGTGTACAGTATGGGCGGCGCGGTGAATGTGGCGGGCAACGTGAGCAACCACAACGCGGCAGAATGGAATTTTTACATTGACCCGCTCGCCGCGCAACAGGTACTTGCAAGTGACGCGCCGCTCACCCTCGTGCCCCTTGACGCCACAAATCGCGTTCCCGTCACGCGCGCGTTTTTGGAAAAATTGAACACGCAGCAAACGACGCGCGCCGCGCAACTTGCCAAAAAATTTCTCGACACGCAGCGCGGTGAAATAGAGAACGGCGCGTACTATTTCTGGGATCCACTCGCGGCAGTGATAGTTACAAATGACGCGGTTGCCACTTTTGAGACACAAAAAATCGCGGTGGCAACGAACGACGCGGACAGTGGACGCGTCGCGCTAACAGAGGATGGAGCTGTAGTGCGCGTCGCGGTGGATGCGGATCCCGCGCGGTTCGAGGCGACATTCCTCCAAACGTTGAATGGACAATTCAAGTAATCTATCACTATCAATCTCCCGCGCGCGCCAAGACACCGCGCCGCTTCGCCGCGTCCTCGCAATCCTCTTTCGCATTCTTTTTGTGCTCTACACCGCGTTCGCCATTGCGTGGCTGCTGGTGGGAGTACTGCCAGCACTCGCCGCAACCTTTCCCGCGTTCCGCCGCGCGCTGGCGGATTTGGCAAACGTTTTGCCTGCCCTAGAGCTTTTCCTCACGAGAGTGATTCGCATTTCGGTGTATGGTTTTTTTGACCCCGATGAGATTTTTGTGCGCGTGACGGGCTTGAACGCCGCGCTGCAATATCCGTTCAGCATCATCAACATCCTATTGGGCATAATGCTCGTGCGTTTGCGTCCGCGTGATCTCGTCGCGTACTTGCTCGCCGTTGGTATGATTGGCACGGCGGCCGTGTTTAATTGGCAATCGCACAGCGTAATGCGCGTGATTCCCGATCTCGGCGTGACGATCCATGATTGGTTTCATATCCTCGCGGGCGAAGCATACGTCTTGGCAATGATTTTATTTCCCGATGGTTCGCTGCCGGGGTGGCGCGCGGTTCCAGAATGGGGACTTGTACGCAAGTGGCTCTTGCGCGGCGCGGGTTTGGGTTTGTTTGGAGTGGCTCTCTTGATGGGTCTAACGTTGCCAACATGGACGCACGGCTCCTTTATCAGTTTTGTCACCTTTTTCGGTTTCTTTATTCCCTTGATCGGTTTGAGCGCGCAGGCGATTCGTTACTTTGAAGCGGCAACCCCGCAGGCGCGCGAACAATCGCGTATTCTGTTGTGGGGACTTGGCGCGATTTTTTTGCTCACGTTCCTGCTTGCGCTTTTGCCAATGTTCCTTGCCCTTGTAAATTTGCCGAGCGCGCCGCCGCGCGTCATTGAAAATGCAATCCTCGCCCTCTATCCCTTGCTCATCACCACCATCCCGATTCTGCTCTGCGCGATTCTGCTGCGCTATCATTTGTGGAACATTGACCGCGTAATCAATCGCGCATGGGTGTACGGCGCGCTGACCGCCATCGTCATCGCGGGCTATGCGCTCATCGTCGGCGGTTTGTCGGAATTGTTTCACCCGCGCGATGATCTGTGGCTCTCGATTTTGGCAACGGGCTTGCTGGCGTTGTTATTTCAACCCCTGCGCGAAAATTTGCAACGCGGCATCAATCGTTTAATGTACGGCAAACGCGACGAACCGTTCAGCGTCTTGAATCAACTCGGCGCGCAACTCGAAAATTCGCTCACGCCTGACGCGGCATTGCCGTTGATTGTGGAAACGATTGGCAAAAATTTGCGTGTGCCCTACGCGGCGATAGAACTGACGACGGACGACCCTTCGTTCCTCAGGGCAGGCTCACGGCGGACGACAGAATTTGGAACGCCGACAAACGATGTCATTACTCTCGCGCTGCGAAATCAAAACGAGACCGTGGGCGCATTAAAAATCGCGCGGCGCGCGGCGAACGAAAATTTTTCGGCGGCGGATTTACAATTATTGGAAAATCTCGCGCGGCAAGCGGGCGCAGTCGCTTACACCGCGCGTTTGCACGCGCAATTGCAGCAATCGCGCGAAAAAATTATCGCGGAACGCGAACTAGAACGCCGCCGCTTGCGCCGCGATTTGCATGATGGTTTGGGTCCGACGCTGGCGAGTCAAACGTTGAAATTGGATGCCGCGCTGGAATTGCTTCACGGCGAAGATTCCGCGAACGCCGGCGCGCGCCGAATTTTGCGGGATGTAAAAACGCAAACGCAAAACACCGTCGCCGACATTCGCCGCATCGTGTACGAACTGCGTCCGCCCGCGCTTGACGATTTGGGTTTGCTCGGCGCGTTGCGCGCACAGCTCGCGCAATATAACAGTAACAATCGCTTGCATATTACGTTTGACGTCCCTGACGAGCTGCCAACCCTTTCCGCCGCCGTCCAAGTGAACGCGTACCGCATCGTGTTGGAAGCGGTGAACAATGTAGTGAAACATGCGAGCGCGGCGAATTGCGTGGTGAGAATTGCGTGCGACAACGACGGACAACGGACGACTGACGGCAACCTTCTAGTGATGGATGTGATTGATGATGGCGCGGGTTTGCCGACTGAATTGCGCGCGGGAGTGGGAGTTACTTCAATGCGCGAGCGTGCGGAGGAGTTGGGTGGAACATTCAAAATCGAACCGAACAAACCAAAAGGCACGCGCATAATTGCGACATTACCAATCGAAAATCCAAAATCAAAAATCTAAAATGTCCTCCATCCGCCTCCTCATCGCCGACGATCACACTTTATTCCGCGAAGGATTACGCGCGATTCTCGGCGCGCAGTCCGATGTTGAAATTGTGGGCGAAGCGGCAAACGGCGCGCAAGCGGTTCAACTTGCCGCGTCGCAATTGCCCGATGTGATTTTGATGGATATTCAGATGCCCGAAATGAACGGGCTTGCGGCGACAGAAAAAATTCTCGACGCGAATCCGCACATTGGCATTATCGTCTTGACAATGCTTCAAGACGATCATTCCGTTTTCGCGGCGATGCGCGCGGGCGCGCGGGGTTATGTGTTGAAAGGGGCGGACAAAGCGGAAATGCTGCGCGCGATTCACGCCGTCGCAGAAGGCGAAGCATTGTTCGGACCCGCGATTGCAACGCGGCTGATGAATTTTTTTCACGATGTGCGCGCCATGAAAAAATTCGCGCCGCCACGCGCGTTTCCCGATTTGACCGAACGCGAAGTGGAGGTGTTGGATTTGATTGCGCGGGGATATAATAATGGCGAGATTGCGGAAAAATTATTTCTGAGTCCAAAAACGGTGAGCAATCACATCTCGAACATTTTTAGCAAATTACAAGTCGCGGACCGCGCGCAAGCGATTGTGCGGGCACGGCAGGCGGGGTTGGGCTAGCCCCACCTGCTCGCGAGGGATTGCGGATGGACTCAATCCGAGTAATCCCGTTAGGAAAATGGTCAACTTGGGATGCACTAGGACAGGTTCTCTCGAACCTGTCATTTTTTTTTAGTTGGGGTAAAATACGTAGAGACGTTTCGGTGAAACGTCTCCTTGGTGAAACGTCTCCCTGGGGATTCAACCAAAAAAATGCGACTCGGCAGCGTAGAACTTTTTGTCGTCAGCGATGGTTTTGTCCGCATGGATGGCGGCGGCATGTTTGGCGTTGTGCCGCGCGTCCTGTGGGAAAAGATGCTCGCGCCCGACGAATTTAATCGCGTCAAAACCGCGCTGAATTGCCTCGTCATTGTCACGCGCGAAAAAACAATTTTGGTGGACACGGGACTCGGCGCAAAACTCACAGCGAAACAAGAACAAAATTTCGCGCGCAAGGGTGGCTCGCGCCTCTTGACCAATCTCGCGCGCATCGGTTTCCTCCCCGAAGACATTAACCTCGTCGTCAACACCCACCTGCACGCCGATCACGCGGGCGGCAACACGAAACGCAACGGCGTGGATGTGCTGCCCACCTTTCCGAACGCCGAGTATTGGATTCAACGCCAAGAATTTCTCGACGCCTCTTTTCCGAACGAACGCACCAAAGCCACCTACTTTCCCGACAATTTTATTCCCCTCGAACGCGTGTGCATGTTGAATGGCGACACGCAAATCACCGAAGAAGTCCGCACCATGATCACGCCCGGACATACGCGCGCGCATCAAGCGATCCTCATTGAATCGAAAGGCGAGAAAGCGATTTTTCTCGGTGATGTCGCGGGACGCACGGTGTATCTCGAACGTCTCGCGTGGGTGCCTTCTTACGACATCGAGCCCATGACCAGCATTGAAACGAAACGCCGCATCCGCGAATGGGCGTATGAGGAAAATGTTTTGTTGATTTTTCAACATGACGCGGTAATGACGCTCGGACGTTTGCGGAAAGAGGGGAATGAATTTAAAGTGGAGCGCGTAGCGACAGATTTGTAAGAGGTGAACCAACATGACCTATCCCTTTCCCGGCATGAACCCATGGCTGGAAGACCCAGATTTATGGCGCGATGTCCGTCACAGCTTGATTACCGCAATCCGTGATGAATTGTCGCCCCAACTCGCGCCGCGCTATTTTGTCGCCGTCGAAACTCACACCTACATCACGCGCCCTGACCCGCTGTACCAACGCACGCGCTTTCCTGATGTCATGGTCCTTCAAACGGATCGCGCGCCCGTAAAAACCGCGCGGGCCTACGCACCCACCATCGAACCCATTCTCGTCGAACTGCCCGAAGTTGAACCGCTCATTGAAGGGTTTCTGCAAGTACGGTTGGTGCCGTCAGGAGAAATCGTGACCGTGATCGAACTCTTGTCCCACACCAACAAACGCAAGGGCGAACATCGGCTCGAGTATCTGGAAAAACGTGATAGCTTGATCAATTCGCACATTCATTTTGTAGAACTCGATTTGTTGCGCGCGGGCAATCCGATGCCCCAAACCGATCCAAGCCCGAGCGACTATCGTTTTTTTGTGCGCCGCCGCGAAAATCATTTTCTCGCGCATGTGTATCCGTTCCATGTCCAAGACCCCATTCCGCAATTTCCCCTGCCCTTGCTGCCCGACGATCAAGAACCCTCCTCGACATTGGCGCGCTGCTAAAGAATGTGTACGCCCGCGCGCGTTACGATCTCGTCATTGATTACACGCGCGAACCCGATCCCCCCTTGAACCCAGCCGACACAAAATGGGCAAGCGAATTGTTTCAAACACAATAAAAAATCGCGCCTAGAGACGCGGTTAATGATTCAAATTAAATCGAGAGGCATCCATCATGCTACGCACCCTCAAACAAGAATTTACCCGCGCGGAATATATGGCGTTGGAAGAAATTGCGCCGTACAAAAGCGAATATCACAATGGCAAAATTTACATGATGGCGGGGGGGACGGGTGATCACAGTCTCGTCAAAGTCGCAGTGGTTAGGGAATTGAGCGAGCGTCTGCGCCGCACACCTTGTCGCGTATTTGACAGCGACATGCGCGTGCTGATCGAATTGGAAGACCTGTACACGTATCCTGATGCGATGGTCGTATGTGGCGAAGTGGAGTATGAAACAAAAAAGGAAATCACCTTGACCAATCCCGTCCTGATCGTTGAAGTGTTATCCCAAGCAACGCGCGTGTATGACCGCACGGACAAATTCGCGTTTTACAAACAGCTGCCCACCTTTCAAGAATATGTCCTCGTCGAATCTACAGAGCCGCATATCGAGGTGCGTCGCAAGGTCTTCGGACGAAAATGGGTGACAGAACACTACAAGGGTTTGGATGCCGTTGTGCGCTTGCACAGCATTGACCTTGAAATTCCCGCGCGCGATATTTACGAACAAGCCGCGTGGTTCAAATAAAATTTTTCCGCGCGCGCGCGTGGATTTGCGATCCACGCTGGATTGCAAATCCAGCGGCGCGCGCGGAATCCAGCCGCGCGCGCAAAAAATTTATTCCAACGCAAACAACTCCATCTGTTCGCGTCCCTCCAGCAGCGCAGGTTCCAATCCCCAAGCTAATTGAATTTCCGAACGCGTCACATATTCCCCTCGCAGCAACATTTCCAGCATCGGCACGCGCAAAAATTCCCAGCCCGCGCGTTCCAATTTTTTCACCCAACGCGGATCACGCCGCAAACGTTCACGCGTCAATTCAACCTGCGTTTCAGGAATGACAACGAGTCCGCGTAATGGCGTCGCGCGCCGCGCAATCAATTCTTGAAAATCTACACGCGCGCGAAACATGATCGCGTAGGCGTCCTCGAAAATTTTCTCTTGCCGCATCGCGCCGCTTGCCGACGCGGGAATAATTTTTTCCGCGCGCCAAATCAAATCAAACGCTTCCGAATTTTCAATTACCTCGAATCCCAAACGTTCCCCCAACTGAATTGCCAACGAACGCGCGCGCGTCATCTCCTCATTCCCATTGCTCTCACGCCAAACCCATTCATTCTCCTTCAACTCCGCACACACCCGCGCGCACATTTCCACCAACTCGCTTTCAGGCGTCAACAATCCACCAAACCGTTTCAACAATTCATCTTCCAATTCCTCCACCGAAATTTTTCGTCGCGCCTCCAAAATTTCGCGCGCCGCCCCTTCCACACGCGCTGCAAAATCGCTCCCCGCTCCCCGCTCCCCGCTCCCCGCCACCCGCTTCTCCCACAACACCCGCCCCTTCTCCTCCCAATGATCAATCTCTTCCACGTACCCTTCCTTGAAACCTTCCTCCATCCGATGCCGCAAAAATTGAAACGCGTTGTCGCCCTCGCGATACGTTGCGCCAATCGTTTCCGCCAAAATATTTTCACGCGCGAGTTTCTCCAACGCCGCGTGATGCAGCCACGAATACGCGAGAGGTTCATTGCGCGCGTCGAGAATCTCGCGCGCGGCGCGCAGCGAACCCGCGCGAATTTTCGTTGCAATGTTTTGCAGCGACGCGGGGGGGGGTGACGTATCCGCGCGTGTCCACACCGCTTCATACTTGCCGCGCAGCGCGCCCCATTCCGTTGAACGCACCGCGCCGCGTTCGGGACGAAACGCGAAATGTTCCAATGCAAACACGGGCGACGCCGCGAGCATCAACGCTTCGATCATGGCGTGACTGCCGCTTGGAAACGCAATGACGAGGCGCGCATCCTCACGCGCGAGTCTCGCCACGTCCGCCAGCGAATTTGTCAACGCTTCGCCGTACCAACTCCACCGCTGCCGCTTTTCATCGAGCAGCGGTTCGAGCGGCGTCGCGGTATTTTTTCCCAAGAGCCAGCGCGTCCACAAAAACGACAATTCCCAAAACGTTGGATCGAGGCGCGCGGGACTGGAAAGAATGAGCGCGGCATTTGCGTTTGGCGCGTTTTCAGATAGAAACCGCGCGCCACCCTGTCCAATGAATGCAGCGGGCGTCGCGCTTTTCAGCACTTGCGCGGGATTCGACGCGAGCCGCAGCGCGGGTGCGCGTTCCCCCAAGCCCCGCGCTGCTGTTTCCAATGCGCGCCAGATGTTGATCTCGACAAACTCGTCGGGAATTTCGCGCGTGGGCAGCGCGTCGCGCGACGCATACAGCGATGTGCCAACATCGAGCGCGTGGAGCATCACTACCGCAAGAACATTGCGCGCGGCATCGTCCCGAAATTCCGCGTCCAGTTTTTGCGTCACAGTTGCAAGCGCGTTGAGATTGCGCGGCGAGTACAATTCCAGCAAACGCTTAATGTGCGGGGTGTTTGCTGGGTCGTCTGCAATCAAGCGCTGCACAAGCAAGTGATAACTCAAGCCGCGCGGCGCGGCATCTTTCGCGCGTTGCCGATCCGCTTCCGTCGCATCGTCGCGGCGCGCGCCGCAATTCGCGCACGCGTACATTTTTTCCGCCAACAAATTTTTTCCGCTGTAGCGTTTCCAAACAAAATAATCCACCGTCACCGCGCCGCCGCATTGCGCGCATTGACTCGCATATAATTTTTCCAACGCGCCGTGCAATGTTTCGCCCTCTTTGCGCGCATCGCCCAATCGCAGCAACGCCGCATTCAAGTCACGCGCGTTCGGCAACGTCGCCTGTATCCGCGCCGCCCACGCGACGATTGGATTCGAGTCTGCGGCAATGATTCGGCGCCCGCGTTCCAGCGCCGCGCGCACAATAGCATCCGACGCGATAAATGGATCCACAATGAGATCATTCGGTTGCGTACACGATTCAATAATCCGCGCAGCTACATTCTCCGCCAACGGCTGCCGATGCGCCCCCAACAAATAAAATCGCCCATCGCGATTCGGAACAAACGCGCGCCCATTCATGTCAAAAAGTATAACATATTCACCCGCGCAGACGTTTCACCCCCCAGAGAGACGTTTCACCCCCAGAGAGACGTTTCACCCCCAGAGAGACGTTTCACCGAAACGTCTCTACGTCACCCGTTCATCCTTCATCCCTCATCCTTCATCCCTTCCCCTCTCCGTGTAAGCTTTATGCTATAATTTCAACTGAATAGCATGAATCCCTTCATGCAAACAATTCAAGAGAATCCTGTAATGAGTGTTCGTCCTGAAAAAATCATTGACGCCGATTTCAAGTCGGCTCTGAACTATCTGACCAGCAACGAGGTTTCGCTGTCGCCTTCGCTGCTCTTTGCGTTTTCCGATGTGACGCGTCCCGAATTGCAGCAGTTCGCGCAAGTGTGGCTCACGCTGCCCGCCGAAAGACGCCGCCGCATGACGCAAGCGATGACCGAACTTGCGGAAGAACGCATCGAAGCTGATTATTCGCGCATCTTTCGCTATCTGCTCGACGACGAAGACGCGCTGGTGCGCGGGCAAGCGATCAATGGTTTGTGGGAAGATGAAGACCCTGCGCTGATTCGCCCCTTGATCGGCGCGTTACGCAGCGATCCCGATGCGCGCGTGCGTGCAGCGGCGGCAGAAGGACTCGGACGTTTCCTTTTGTTGGCAGAAACAAAACGCATCCCTGCTGTTGACGGTGACGAAATCCAAACCGCGCTGCTCGCCTCGATTCGCAACCTTGGCGAAGATCAACTGGTCCACCGCCGCGCCATTGAAGCGATTGCGTATTTGGGCGATGAAACGGTCCGTAACTTGATCCTTGTCGCGTATGCGGACGATGACGCGAAAATGCGCGCTACCGCGCTTTTTGCGATGGGGCGCAGCGCGGATCCGTATTGGAAACGCACGGTCGCGCAAGAATTATTTTCGCCCGATCCGCAGCTGCGGTTTGAAGCGGCGCGCGCCATCGGTGAATTGGAATTTAAAGCGGCTGTGCCACGCTTGATTGACCTTTTGCAAGACGATGACCGCGAGGTGCAGAGCGCGGCGATCACTTCGCTTGGACAAATTGGCGGCAAAGACGCGCGGCTGGCGTTGATCGCCGTGATCGAGGGCGAAGATGATGTGGCGCGCGCGCTGGCGCAAGACGCGTTGGACGAATTGGAATTTGAGAGCGGCTCGAATATGCTGCTGGTGGATATTGGTTTGGAGAGTGAAGAAGAAGAGTTGCTCGCGGAGGAATTGGAAGAGGACGATGTAGAATTTGAGGAGCAAGAAGACGAGCCGCGCGATTTGTTGGATGATGATTTGAGACCGCGACGCAAACGTTAGCTGAATCCAGCGTGGATTCCAAATCCACGCGCGCGGGAGGTCGTTTCGTTTCGGTCCTTTGGAAACCGCGAATCTACGCGAATCTACGCGAATCAAAAAATTTTGGGCGTAGAGCGTCGCGTAGATTCGCGTTTTTTGATCACTCCCTATGAACCTTTCTCAACCTGATGCTTTGCCACCGGTTGCAAAACCGCAATGGCGCGATCTGCTTTTTTATCTCGTCGTCGGTGTCGGCGGTTATATCGTCGCGTCCGCTGCGCTCGAGGCGCTGCTTAAACCTACCAAGCCAACCCTCACTTTGAGTGTGCTTGCTTTTCTCTTGAACCTCTTGTTCATCGGTGGCTCGGTCGTTGTCGTAGGGGCGTTGCGCGGGAAATTGGATTTGCGCGCGTTGGGATTTTTTCCGCCGCGCGTGACGGGGCGCGAACTCTGGATCGGCGTGTTGGTATCGTTAGCGATTTTGCCCGCGCGCGGGATCGTCGCGTTGCTCGTGCAGCGGATTCTCGGCGGACAATTCGATTCGTCACAGATGCGCTTGGACATGATCGCGCCCGAAGGTTTTACGTGGCTCGGTTTTTTTCTCACTCTCTTGGGCGCGGGCATTCTCGCGCCGATGGCAGAAGAGCTCTTTTTTCGCGGCGCGTTATTCACATGGTTTCGCGGGCGTTTCAACTTTTCTGTCGCGCTGCTGACAAGTTCGTTTTTGTTTGGCTTGGCACACATTGACACTGCCGCGGTGGTGGCGTCCAGTTTTGTGTTTGGACTCGTCGCCGCGTACATGTTCGAGCGAACGAAAACGTTGTGGGTGCCGATCATTATGCACATCACCTCTAACTCGTTTGCCGTGTGTATTCTTTATCTCGCGCTCGCGACAAACCCCAAATTCTTGCGCCCCTGAAATAAAATTTGTGTCCTTTCTCAACCCATTTCTCACCGCGCTCTTTACAATCGTCGTTCCAATTCTCCTCGTCGCCGCGATTGCGTTCGGGTTGGCGAAAGCGCGTATCGTCACCGAGCAGCGTCCCCTCGCGCGCCTCTCACTTTATTTTTTCAGCCCTGCGCTCGCGTTTCAAGCATTGTCGCGTTCGACGGTCAGCGCGGCGGATGTGAGTTCGATTTTGTTATTTGCCTTTTTGATGACGCTCATCGTCGGCGCGCTCGGGCTCACGCTCGCGCGTGTTTTGAAATTTGAGCGGGCGCTGACCAGCGCGTTTTTGTTGAGCATTCTTTTTGTCAACGCGGGCAATTATGGCATTCCCTTTACGCAATTCGCGTTCGGCGCGGAGGGCGTGGCGCGCGCAGCTATTTATTTCACCTTCAGCTCGGTATTGGCGAATACGCTGGCGGTGTATATCGCGTCGGCGGGTCATTCCGATTTGCGAAAATCACTGCGCGCGGTTTTGCGAATGCCGTTGGCGTATGTGGCGTTGTTGGGGTTACTCTTTAACGCGCTGCATTGGACTCTGCCCCTGCCGCTTGATCACGCGCTCGACCTCGCGGCGGCGGCGGCGTTGCCTGTCATGTTGGTCAATCTCGGTTTGGAATTGGCGCGCGCGAAATTGGGTGATTTCGATGCGCGCGTGTGGCTCGCGGTGGGCATCAAGTTGTTGCTCGTGCCACTCATTGCCTTGCCCCTCGCGGCGGTGTTGGGAATGGATGGATTGACGCGTTCTGTTTCCGTGATTGAAGCGTCCATGCCAACCGCCGTCGTCGCATCCGTTATTGCCACCGAATTTCAAGCGCGCTCCGATTTTGTGACGAGCGTGGTATTTCTTTCGACGCTGGGCAGCACGATTACGCTAACGCTGCTTTTATTGTTTCTCGGTTATGCGCCACCGTAAAAAAGGGAAAGTGGCTTGATTCAAATTTTTTTTTGCAAAAAAATTTGAATCAAGCCCCCCCCCCCAAAATTCGTTGGAAATTTTTCTCGTCCTCATCGTTCTGTTTGCGCTCCTCACCGCGTTTTTTCTACGGCGCACGGGGCGCGCGGAACAAGCGCAAACAGGTTTGCCGATTGACACGCGCGTGGTGTATTCCGATACGGGCGCGTGGCAGCGCGTCGAAAAAGCGTTGTTCTCACGGCGTTATCGGCTCGCGGGCAAACCCGATTATATTGTCCAAGATGAAACGGGCGCGATGATTCCGATTGAGGTAAAACCAAATCGCACCGCATTGCAGCCGCGTCATTCGGACACGATGCAATTGATGGCGTATGGAATTTTGGTGGAGGAGAAATTTGGAACGCGCGCCGAATATGGTTTGTTGAAATATCGCGATCAGGTGTTTGAGATCGCGTTCACGGAGGAATTGCGCGCGGAATTTTTCGAGATATTGAAAGAGATGCGCGCGGCGCGTCAGGCGAGGAATGTGGCGCGCAGTCACGACGATCCTGTGAAATGTCGGTATTGTGGGTATCGGGAGGAGTGTGAGGAGAGACTGATTTGAAAAAAATGCCACGCACGTTGGACGTGCGTGGCATTTTTTTCAAATCAGTTGCCCCCAAACACCGGAATCCGCGCGCCCGTGATCGCCCCCGCTTCGTCGGAACACAAAAACAAAAGCGTCGCTGCAACATCTTCGGGTTTTACCCAGCCCGTGTTTTTGTCGGGCTGTTTCGCGCGTTCGGCGGGCGTGTCGAGCGCGCGGATCAAAACCACATTTGCGGTCACACCTTTTTCTTTGACTTCTTGCGCGACGGCGAGCGTCATGGTTTCGAGCGCGGCTTTGGCGGTGACATACGCGGCAACGTTGGGGGGGGGGGCTTGCGTGATGCCAGAAGAGATTGTGAGGATGCGTCCCCATTCGTGCGCGGTGAGCAGCGGCAAAAACGCGCGAATGGAGTTTACGGCGGTGCGAAGATTGAGGTTGAGCATAAAATCCCAAACCTCATTGGGCGTATCGGCGAGCGCGCCGCCGCGATAGCCGCCCGCAATGTGCAGCAAAATATCCGCGCGTTTGAATTTTTCTTGTACTGCGAGGGCGAGCGCTTGCATTGCCGCGTCACTCATCGCGTCCGCGACGTGGAGCAAGATGCGCGTATCGGGAAAGCCCAATTCTTTTTGCAGCGCGTCAAGCCCATCTTTTTGGGTGCCGACCAGTACGAGTTTCGCGCCTTTATGCACAAACGCTTTCGCAATCGCCGCGCCAAGTTGTCCCGTCGCGCCGATGAGGACGGCGACTTTGTTTGTTAAAGCCATGGGGAGAGTGGTCAGTGGTCAGTGGTCAGTTGGTCAATAATCTGCGATTGGCGATTGGCGATATGCCAGACGCGATACGCCATACGCGATTTGCGATTCGCCATCCGCTATCTGCCATCTGCCGTTTGTGCCACCAACGCGTCCAACAATTCCAATGCGCGATGATAATTGCGATCACGGCGCGGGGCGTCAAGTTCGGAGGTGAGAACGTTGCTCTCTTGCGGCAGATTCAAAGGCGCGACGCGTTCGGTGAAACGATGAGGCGTCAGTTCACTCACATGCACAAAACCGCCGGGCGCGCGGTTCGCCTGTAATACGAGTTCAGGCGGCTCATTTTCCGTTTCGAGACGCACGCCCGTTAATTCCCCCGATAAACAATCGTCTTGATCGCGCGTGGAGATCGTCACTCGGATTTCGCGTTTGCTGTCACTCCCATACACGCTGCGTTCAAAGCGCGCGACCCGCGCCAACCCATCGCGCTGATAGGAACCATGCACGACGCGCCAATTGAGCGAACTCGCCAGCCACGCCATCAACAACACCGCCGCGCTTTGATTGCCGGTCAAGCCCGCCGAAAAATCAATCGCCACGCGCGTAATCGTGTCGAGATATTCCATGTTAGCGGGATCATCAAAAAATTGCGCGACAAATTCGCGCCACGGGCGAATCCGCTGCCAATTCACATCGCCAAACGATACATCGGGATAATTGAGACGCAGACGCGCGATGGTGTTGTTGATGCGTTCCGCGCGCGCGGTGAAATGCAGCGAGTCAAAAAGAATTTGATCACATTCGCCCACGAGGGCGCGAAATAAGGGATCATCCAAATCGGGCTGCCCGCGCCAATACAAAATAAAGGGCAGTCCACTGACGCGCAATGCCAACACCGCGCTGGGCAGTGAATCGTATTGCGCGCCGCTCGGATAAAACGCGATTTCTTCGCCGACGAGTCGCGGGGGATTGCCCCCCGTCGCGGTGTATGTGGAGACGCGCGTTTCGAGCCACGCGTCGGCATCAGCATCCTGTTGCGCGATCAGAATCACGCGCGCGGGGTGCGATTGCACTATTTGTGATGTCAACTCTTCCAGATCGTCGGGGGCTTCATTTTTATCGCACAAGACAACCAATGTGAGCGTACACGCGCGTAGTACCGCCGCAGGCGCGCCATTCGCAGGCAAGCCTTCTTTACGCAGCGCGCCCAATTCGCTCTCTACGCTTTTGAGCGAAACGACGCGGGGGGGGAGGTGGAGAATGTCGGGGGAAGAAAGCATTTTTGATTTTTGATTTCCGATTTATGATTTTCCAAAATTCACTGTTCGCAAAATCATAAATCATGAATCCGCAATCATAAATTCCTACAGCCGCCGCCACTTGCGTCCATCGCGCTGGATAAATTCGTCCGCCGCTTTGGGTCCCCACGCGCCTGCTTCGTAATTTGGAAATGGGGGAGGGGGAATTTGTTTCCACGCTTCGAGAATCGGCGAGATGACGGCCCATTGCGCTTCGACTTCATCGTAGCGCGTGAATAACATCGGATCGCCGAGCATCGCATCGAGAAGCAAACGTTCATACGCTTCGGGCGCGGCTTCACCAAAAGAACTCGTGTAGCGAAAATCCATGTTGACGGGACGAATACGATTGTCTTGACCGGGGATTTTGCTTTCAAATTTCAGCGAGATGCCTTCGTCGGGTTGAATGTTAAAGACGAGCGAATTGGGTTCCATTTGATTCACGCCGTCTTTGCCAAACAACATCAACGGCGGCAAATTAAATTCAATCGCGATTTCGGTATAACGCTTCGGCAAATGTTTGCCCGTGCGAAGATAAAACGGCACGCCCGCCCAGCGCCAATTTTCAATCCTTAGTTTCATTGCCACATACGTTTCCGTCACCGATTCGGGATTTACTTTTGGTTCCGTGCGATACCCCGGCACTTTCAAACCACCAATCGCGCCCGCGCCATATTGACCGCGCACCGTACATTCACGAATCTCTTCAAAACTTAACGGACGAATCGCGCGCAGCACTTGGGCTTTTTCATTTCGCACATCATTCGGCGTAAATTCTGCAGGCGGCTCCATCGTCGTCACGGCAAGCAATTGCAACGCGTGATTTTGAATAATGTCGCGCATCGCGCCCGAATTGTCGTAATAGTCGCCGCGCGCTTCGACGCCAACGGTTTCGGCAACGGTGATTTGGATATTGTTGATGTACGTGCGATTCCAAATTGGTTCGAGGATGCCGTTCGCAAAACGAAAGACGAAAATGTTTTGCACTGCCTCTTTACCGAGATAATGATCAATGCGATAAATTTGCGACTCGTCAAAAACGCCATGAAGCATGTGATTCAATTCGACGGCGGAATGTAAATCGCGCCCGAATGGTTTTTCGAGAATGATGCGCGTATACCCCGCGCTGTGATTCAATTCCGCTTGTCCGAGCAGCTCAATAATCTGCGGCATGAGGTCGGGCGGCACGGCGAGATAAAAAAGCCGATTGCCCGCGCTGCCGCGTTCTTGATCCATGCGCTCCAATTCACTTTTGAGCCGCTTGTATCCTTCGACATCATCGAGATCGGATTGCACATAAAACACATTTTGCGAAAACGAATCCCACACTTGCTCTTCGATTTTTTCCCTTGAAAATTCCGTCACCGCTTTTTTGTATTCACCACGAATGTCGTCATCCGTGCGCGGCTTGCGCGCAAAGCCAACAATGTTGTACACCGGCGGCAAATAATTGTCGCGCGCGAGATTGTATAACGCAGGCACAAGTTTGCGCCGCGCCAGATCGCCCGTCGCGCCAAAGATGATGATGGACGCGGGTTCGGGTGCGCGCGCGACGCGCATGCCTTCGCGCAGGGGGTTCAAAACAGTACGCGTTTCAAGCATGTTGTTGCTGTTATTGTAGGGGCAAAGCATTGACACGCGCAGCAATCGGCGCACAATGCTTCGCCCCTACCCTCCGTTCATCCACAAATACCGCGCCATCTTGTAATTCACATCCTCAAAACCCAAACGCCGATACACGGGATGCCCCAACTCTGTCGAAAAGAGTACGCCGTACTTGTATCCTTCGGCGCGCGCATCGAGAAGCGGTTCCAGTGTGATCGCCGCGCCGATGCCCTGTCCACGCACGGACGGAATTGTGCCGACACCGTACACGCTTGCGACGCCCGCGCCCTTGAAAAGGATATTTGTCGCCACGGGCTTGTCGTTCAAATACCCGACGTACAATTTCCACGGCGCATTCTCCGCGCCGACGCGCGTCGTGGCATCGTACCACGCATTGCCCGCCCACGCGGGAATCTCGAACGATTCAACAAACACATTCGCCCAATCGCGAATTTGCGATTCATTCATTGCGCGTTCGATGCGAAAACCTTCTGGGGTTTTGATGTTCTTATTTAACGCGCTCAGCTCTGTCGCCATGCCCGGATCGCCCGCGATATTTTCTTGAAAACCGCGCGCCATCAAACGTTCGCGCAAATCCGCAGGCGTACTACGCGGCGTCATCCACCAAAAAATAAAGGGCGCGCCGCGCTGTTTGTACCACGCCAGCGTTTCATCAATCACGGCGTCCGCGTTCTCGTTCGTGAGACGCGTTGCCCATGCGCCTTTGAACATCGGATTGCTTGGGAATGCGTGATGAATTTTTACGTCGTCGCGTTCGACAATTTCGCTGTCTGGCAAAATCATCATCGCGCGAAAAAGTTCATTGAGATTTTCTTCGACGGCGATGCCGAGTTGTTCGGAGCTGGCTTGAGTAAGAATTGGAATAATTTTATCCTTATTATTAGATTTGTTATTCATTGTTAAAAACTCCCCTCAGTAATTTGAACCTTGCGCCGCTCCTCGCTCGTTTGACGCGCAAGAACGAACCAGTTCCCACCCCCCATTAGCGGGAAAACAGCTTCCAGTGCCCCTCGGAGATGACTTGTACAGTGTCGTCGGTCACTTGTATTGCCGTCTCATCGTCAATCGCGTACCCCGGCACGGGTATGCCGGCGGCCCATCTCTCTGCGTCAGCCATGGAATTTTCTGGCAGCATCTCGTGATCCAGATGCGGAAACATCGCAAAACCAACCATGCCCAACGTTCTATCGCCACCGGTGGGCGGCTTCCAGCGGACAAAGTCCTCTCCGATGTTGGGGGTCATCACCATGCTCCCACCGCTCAGTCCCACGTAGACCGCGCGCAACGACGGCAAGAGGTCTGCCAGTCCGGACTGCCGCATCCAGTGGCACAGATACAAGGCATCGCCGCCGCCCACCAGCACGGCGTCAGTCTCCTGGAGCATGGGGATCCAACGCTCCTTGTCGATGCTGGGCAGCGCGGTGAGCTCCAGCACTCCCAAGGACTTCCAACCCAATTCGCACATGGGAGTTCTGGGTTCTCGTCCGCTGATGAACCGCCATGCATGAAAAGCGCCGTCGGGATTGGCGTATATCGCGGTGGGGATGCAGAGGGCGTTGGACTCGGCAATCGGCTTGCCCAGTAGGGCGACCAGCGCGTTGTGGATGCTCGTGTTCTTGATGCCAGCGGAAGTGAGAAGAAATTTCAGGATGCCTCTCTTTTTCTCATCAGAAATCCTTTCTTTGCTGCGTCTGCCGCCCAACGGTATGCGTCACCCGCAGGCTGGCGAGGAACGCACGAGAGACCGAGACGCCGTTGGGCACAGTGCTGCGATGAAAAATGCGCTCGATCTAGCCTGTCGGGTGCACGCGGTGTTAGCCCGCTTTCTCATCACGCTGCTCGCCTTCCGCCTGTGGGTACACCTTGCGTAATCCATGCAGGTAGGTGAGCGCAACCCCTTCCGAACCGTGCCCTTCACCGGAATAGATTTCGGTGGTCAGCGTCAAACCAGGGTAGTTCCCCTGCTCGAAAAAGGCAACCAGTTGATGAAAGTACGGAAACTGGTCTTCCTCCAACTCTCCTGCTGAAAGGTACAGCTGTATCGGCTTGGCGGCGTCTCGCGCCGCCAACTGCGCGTCGTGTTGAATCACGTATGGGTACGCGATATACAGATCACCGCTGCCACACAGGTAGCGCTGAAATGCATCCGGTTGATGGAACAACGCATAGAGCACAAAGAACCCACTCGACGAATAGCCATACAGGCAGCGATCAGACGGAATGGTTCGATAGTTCGCTTCAATAAACGGGATCATCTCCTGGGTCAGGGCGTCTAAAAAGAGGTTTGCCGCGCTATCGGGAGGCGCGTCGCGCACCTCGGGAATCTTAAAGTCACGTTCTCGCAACTCAACCCATTGATCATAGCTTTCCATGCCGTAGCTAATGCCGACAATGATAGCTTCAGGTGCTCCTTTGAACCAGTGGGAAAGGGGAGTCAAACCAGCCGCCATACCGAAGAAGAGATCACTGTCTAAAACGTAGATCATGGGATACGCCTGCGTGGATTTCATGTAGCTATCTGGAAGAGCGACAGACAGGTGATACTCCCGACCAAGGGTAGGACAGAAGAGCGTTCGCTCCTCCGTACCGAATAAGGTTGTCCGTGGATACTGCTCACTCATGTGCGCCTCCTTGAGGTAGTCATGGCATAGTGCTCATCATACGTTTGGCTTATTGGAGAGCCTATGTCAGTTCATGGGTGAAGAAAGTAGATGTGGCAATGTGAGAAGTACATCTTTGAAATGTACTGCTTTCGATGAGCGGGCTAACTATGGATGATGCAGCATCTTTGCCGCACATTCCCCGCAACAGGATAAAAAACTGCAAGCCAAAATGTTTTGGCCCACTAAATATTTTGGCGTCTTTCCAATTACCCGCTCTTTACCTCATGCCCGCCAAACTCATTTCGCAATGCTGCCAACACTTGTGCGCTGAATGATTCTTCTTGACGTGAAACAAAACGCGCGAGCAGAGACAACGTGATGATCGGCGCGGGCACATCTTCCGCCATCGCCGCTTCAATCGTCCAGCGTCCCTCGCCCGAATCAGCGACATATCCTTTGATGGATTCGAGATCGTTGCCGTGTTTTTCAAACGCGTTGACCATGAGATCGAGCAACCACGAACGGACGACGCTGCCTGCTTGCCACACTTGCGAAACTTTCAAGAGATCGGGATTGTATTCCGATTTTTTCAAAATTTCGTACCCTTCCCCGTATGCCTGCATCATGCCGTACTCGATGCCGTTGTGAACCATCTTTACAAAGTGTCCCGCGCCGTGCGTGCCCATCAAACCGTAATTGCCCGTCGGCGGGGCGAGTGTTTTGAAAATCGGTTCGCAATACGCGAACGTTTCAGCATCGCCGCCGATCATTTGAGAGTACCCTTCGACAAGACCCCAGATGCCGCCGCTGACACCGACATCCATGTACTTTAATCCCATCTCGGCAAATTTCGGCGCGCGGCGTTTGTCGTCCGTCCAACGCGAATTTGCGCCATCAATAATAATATCGCCTGCGGATAACATCGGCGCGACTTGATCCATCGTGTCGTCCGTCGTTTGTCCTGCGGGCAGCATGAACCAGACGACGCGCGGCGATTGTTTCAACATCGCGGGAATGTCCGCCAACTTGTCCGTGCCTTCCATGCCGAGCGCGATATGTTCATCCACTTTGGGACGCGAACGATTCCATACGACAACGCGGTGTCCGCCCTTCATCAAGCGCACCGCCATATTGCCGCCCATGCGTCCGAGACCGAGGATTGCGAGTTCCATGTGAATTGCTCCTTGAGTGAGAGAGAGTGATTAGTGATCAGTGATCAGTAATTGGTCCTTTGCGATACACGATGGCCGATTTGCATTGTGCATTATGAATTTTGCATTGCATCGCGTTTCTTTTCAATCCCCGCGAGGAGTTGATCGAACGCTTCGTCGAATTTGACAACGCCCTCATCGAGAACTTGTGCGGTGACTTGATCGAGGGAGAGTCCTGTCGCGTTGAAACGATTGACGATTTCGTGCGCGGCGGCGTAATCGGCATCCACCGTGCGCGCGACGACGCCATGATCCGCGAATGCTTTGATCGTGTCCAGCGGCAGCGTGTTGATGGTGTGCGGACCGATGAGCGTTTCGACATACATCACATCTCGGTACGCGGGATTTTTTGTGGACGTGGATGCCCACAACGGACGTTGGACGCGCGCGCCGTTTGCTTGCAATGCGAGCCAATCGTCGCTCGAAAAAATTTTTTCAAAATGTTCGTACGCGATCTGCGCGTTAGCGATGGCGAGTTTGCCTGGCAAATCTTTGAGTTCTTCAAAACGCTGTGGATCGTTTTCAATTTTTGCCGCATCACCCAATTGTTTGTCCGCGAGGGAATCAATACGACTCACAAAAAAACTTGCGACGGACGCGATCCGCTCTACGGGTTTGCCTTCGGCGGCGCGGCGTTTCAACGCGCGCACGAATGCCCACGCCACATCCTTGTATGCTTGCACGGCGAACAAGAGCGTGATGTTGATATTCAAACCATCGTACAACGATTGTTCAATCGCAGGCACGCCCTCTTTTGTCCCTGGAATTTTCACCATCAAGTTCGGGCGATTGACCATTTCCCACAAACGTTTCGCTTCCTCAATCGTTCCCTGTGTATCATACGCTAGACGCGGTGAAACCTCAATGCTCACAAACCCATCGCCGCCGTTCGATTCGTCGTACACGGAACGAAAGACATCACACGCCGCGCGCACATCATCCGTCGTAAGTTTTTCGTACAGCGCCATGGTGTCGAGCCCTTGCGCCGCGAGTGTTTTGATGTCCGCGTCGTAATCGCTGCTGGCGATAATGGCTTTTTCAAAAATGCTGGGGTTGGATGTTTCCCCGCGCAGCGCCATCGTTTCGATCAACGTTTTCAATTCACCCGATTCAATTTGCCGCCGTTGAATACTGTCGAGCCAAACGGATTGCCCCTGTGCGAGCAGTTGGAAAAGTGGGTTGCCATTCGCAGCCATGTTGCCTCCATGTCCTCACCCCCCGACCCCCTCTCCTGAATTTTTTTCCAAAAAATTCAGGAGAGGGGGAGAGAGTGGGTAGATTGGTCTCACTCTTGCTCCCCCTCTCCTAAAAAATTTGTGGGCAAATTTTTTAGGAGAGGGGGTTGGGGGGTGAGGAATCCAAGATCAGATGATACAACGATTCTTGCCGTTTGCGCGCGCGCGCATAAATTTCAAAATGTTCCGCGCGCGGCAAATACGTTTCGCCCAACGTCGCGGGCAGTTCGTCCAAACTTTGGATCACGCCCAACGCGCGCAGTGCCATCAACGCCGCGCCGCGCGCCGATGCTTCGTCTTCGCCCGACGCGGTGACGGGCACATTCAAGACATCGGCGAGAATTTGAATCCACGCGGGCGAATGTAACAATGCGCCGCCGCTCGCAACTATTTCGCGCGGTTGGGGAATTGCCGTTCGCAACAGATCATAGATCGCGGCGAAACGATACGCAACCGCTTCTAACGCGGCGCGCCACATTTCCACAACCGATGTGTTGAGATTCCAACCGGTCAAGGTCGCGCGCGCGTCGCCGTGATACCCCGGGCTGCGTTCGCCTGCAAAGAAGGGCAGCATTGTGAGTCCGTGCGCGTCGGGTGACATCTCTGCCAATTCGCGTTCCAATGTTTCGCGTTCGAGCATTTGTAAATGACGCGTGAAATAGGCAAAGATACTGCCGCCGTCGGTCAACGAACCGCCCACAAGTCCATCGCGTTCATCCACGCGATACATCCACAACCCGCGCGGCAATTTGTTCAAACCTTCCGCCGCGTTCAACACCACGCGCATTGCGCCGCTTGTGCCAACCGTGACGGCGACGCGCGTTTCGTCCACACAACCACTCCCGATGTTCGCCACCGCGCCGTCGCCGAGCGCGGGATACCAAACCGCGCGCGCCAACATTCCCCACCGCGTCGCAAACTCGGCGCGCAATCCTTCGAATGATCCGCGCGCGGAATACAACGGCGACAATTGCGTGCGTTTGATGCCCGCAATGTTTAACACCGCCTCATCCCAATCGTTGTTCGCGTGATTCAACATGCCCGTCCACGCGGCGAACGAAAGAGACACAGCGGCGCGTCCAAAAAGTTTTTGCAAAAAATATTCGTGAAGGGAAACGAACTGCGCCGCGCGCGAAAAAATTTCGGGCTGCGTTTCGCGCAGATACAGAAAACGCGCGGGCAAATACGCGGTGTGCAGCGGACATCCTGTGCGCGCATAAATGGGCACCCAATCGTACGCGACGCGCAATTGTTCCACCGCGCGCGCGTTGCGCGTATCCGCGTACAAAAACGCGGGCGTTAGCGGTTCGCCTTGCGCGTCGAGCGCGAGAACATTGCTGGCGAGAGAAGACGCGGCGACGGCGGCGATTTCGATTTTGTTTTGTGCGCGCGAAACGACTTCATCTACCGCACTGGTGAACACCTCAAACATTACGCGCGCGTCAAGCGTCGAGCCGCCGTCGTCCGTCGTGTCGGGTTGATATTTGCGGCGCGCAATCAGATTTTCAACCTCATGCGCGTTCGCATCATACACCATCGCACGCAAAGACGAAGTGCCGATGTCAATGACGAGGATGAAGGGAGCGCGGGCGTTGGAGAGAGAAACGGCAGCCATACCATAAATTTACAAACCCGTTTTTTTTGCAAAAAACGGGTTTGTAAATTTAGACCTTTAGCAAGTCCGCGTGAGACTTGCGGAATTTATTTACTTTCGGTGAAACGACAAAGCGGCAGTAGGGTTGATTCGGATTGTTTTTGAAATACTCTTGGTGATACCCTTCCGCCGGATAAAATTCCGTGAGCGGCACAACTTGGGTGACGATGGGATCGGCAAACGCGCGCGCTTCGGTTAATGCTTTGATCGTTTCCTTGGCGATACGTTCCTGTTCCGCGTCGTGATACAAAATGAGCGAGCGATACGAGTCGCCAACATCGTTGCCCTGCCGATTCAGCGTTGTCGGATCGTGGATGCTAAAAAAGACGTCGAGGATGTCGCGGTACGAAAGCACATTCGGATCGAATTTGATTTGCACGACTTCGGTGTGTCCCGTGTGATGCCCGCACACTTCTTGGTAGGTTGGATTCTTGGTGTGTCCCCCCGCGTATCCCGAAATTGCGGACGCGACGCCTTGAAGGTCATTGTAGATCGCCTCGACGCACCAAAAACATCCGCCGCCGAGAGTGGCAACTTGCTGATTTGAATTTGTAGGATGACCGTTGTTCATTTTTGTTCCTTTAGGAAAAATTTGTTTCGCACTCTATCGTCTCTCGAGCGCGCCAAATGTTTCAGCTTGTCCCTTACGCATTTTTTTCCAGAAGCCGCGCTAGAGAGCGCTCCCTACGCGCCGCCATTGTGCATTGTGCATTGTGCATTAAGCATTGTGCATTAAGCATTGTGCATTAAGCATTGTGCATTAAGCATTGTGCATTAAGCATTGTGCATTAAGCATTGTGCATTGTTTTACGACTCTGCGATCTCCATTTCTTCCAAATCAACTTCGTGGCAATGTCCACAGCCTACGCGCGGCTCCTTGACCTCCAAAAAATGTTGATCGCAAAATGCTTCGACCTCCACTTTTTTCGAGAGACCGAACAACGCTTTGCCGACGCGTCCGTACAAATGCAAATGTTCGCATTGATTCGCCAACAAAATATCGGGGACAGGACAATCTTGGCACAACGCGGGAAACCATTTTTCGGACTCGGGGTTGTTGCCAATGAGGCGACATTCCTGCGTTTCGCGCCCGCGCACATAGTCGTCGTAATAAAATTTACATTCTTTGCCGTAAGGAGTCTTCATCAATCTAAAGAGTAAAGAGTAAAAAGTAATCTCTCGTGTCTATTTACTTTTTACTCTTTACTTTTTACTTTTCACGTCCTCTGCACATTCCCAAAATCCCCCACCTTGACATACACCACCGCTTGCGACCACACCTGCCCGATATACGGCGCGTCGCCGACCTTGAATTGAAATTCATCGGAAAGCGGAATGCCCAAATTATTTTGCAGCGCGAATTTGGCGAGCGCGGATTGATCGTTAAGGGGGATGCCGATTTTGTTTGAACCTGCAATCAACGCCGCGCGCCTGGCGTCACCGCCGTTCAAATCTGCCAAGAGACGATCAAACGGCGCATTGGGTCCTGGACAATTCGGGCGATCAATGTTGTCGAAATCGCGATGTCCGATCAAGGTTTCATCGCGCGCGTAAATCAAACCCGTCTCGCCGCGAATCCAATTCAACAACTTGAGTTCGGCAAGATACATTGCTTCCGTCCACGCTTCGCCGAAAAATCCCTCGTGTTCAATCGAGATCGTGTACAAATTGGGATTAACGGCGGGGATGAGACCTTTCCACGTGGGCTTGACCTCGATGCCGCGCGGGTTGCGCCATATCCCATTGTCCCACCGCAAGCCATTTGCAAACGCGGTGTCATTGATCGAAACGTATTGTTCGATCTCGCCTTTTTTGCCGACGGTGAAATGAGAAGATGCTTTGCGCGCGGGATTATTAAACGTGGGAAAAAACGCGGTGAGCGGACCTTCGCCGATGTGAAGCACAACGGCTTTGACGCGTTGTCCACTGCGCGTTTTATCAAAATTTCCTGAATTGGTGATGGGGCGTTGTGTGGCAAAAGGACACAAGCCGTCGGGTGTGGGCATGCGGCACCTCGCGGATTCCAGACCTGACAGGTTTTTGCCGCGAATGTTCAGGTTGAACCGATCGTTTCAAATAACGCACCCGCGCAATGGATCGCAACTGTTTAGAAACCTATCAGGTCTTTGTTGCTGCAATTATCGCCAAGAGGGGAACGCGTGTCAACGCGCGCAACGTTCCGCATCTAGGGATGCTCGCTCGACGCGTCGAACGCGAACTGATTACTGACCCACTGATTACTGTCCACTGACAACTGCCCCACTGACTACCGATTCCGTTCCGCGCGCACAAAGAGGAGCGTGCCGATAAACATGAACACCACAAACGATCCGCCCAACACGGCGAGGTTGACCCACAACGGAGAGAGAACGACAGCATCAAAATCGGCGGTGCCTGCATAAAAAACATTGCGGGTTACATCCACCGCGTAGCGCAACGGGGAAAGGAGCGAAACAATTTCGAGGGGCAGCGGCAGATTTTGCAATGGCACGAAAACGCCTGCGGTAAAAAATTGCGGCAAAAAGACAAAAGGAAAAAGTTGATCCGCCGCGCGCCGACTTGGAACCATGCCCAAGATCATCATGCCAAACGCTCCCCCGTACAAGGACGCGATGAGCGAGACCACAACCAAACCAACCACTTGCGCGAAATTCATTGGCACGCCGAGAATAAAACCGAACAGAATAATCCCCAATCCTTGCGGCAGCGCGACGAGCGTTTCCCCCAAAATTTTTCCAAAGACAATCGAATAGCGCGAAATCGGCGCGATGAAAATTTCTTGGCTGAAATCATTGGCTCGATCTTCAAACAGTGAAATGATGCCGAGGGCGGTGGATTGAAAAAGCGTTTGCGCGAGAACGCCTGTAAAAACGAACGCGAGAAAATTATAGCCGCTGCGCGCGCCGAATGTCGCCTGCATCCCGCCGCCGAGAAAACCGATAAAGATCAGCGGAAAGAGGAATGTCGAAAAAATTCGCGCGCGGTCACGCAGCAGTTTTAGAAAATCGCGGTAGGCAATCGCCAAAATCGCGTTCAGGTTCACCGCGAGTTTGCCGAGGCGTTTGGGGGCGAGGTTAGTGCGGGTTTGCGTTTGTGTGATCGTCGTCATGGGCTTTGAGAATCGCCAGATACGCGTCCTCCACCGAGGGCGAATGAATTTTGACGGTGGTCAACGGCGTATCAATCATTTTCAAAAGTTGGTGCGGCGTGAGATGGTGATCGGAATTGCCGTTCAATTCGATTTTGAACAGCGGCAGTTCGACAAAGGAAATTTTGTGCCGCCGCAATTCTTGACGCAGCGCGTCGCGGTCCGCCGCGTCCAGCAATAAATAATTTTCGACTAAATTCGCTTTCACCTGCTCGGGCGTCCCCTGCGCGACAATCTCGCCGCGATCCAAAATACAAATCGTGTCCGCCTGCTCCGCTTCTTCCAAGTAATGCGTCGTGAGAAAAACAGTCGTCTCTTTTTCCGCGCGCACTTGCGTCAAATAATCCCACAAACTTCTGCGGCTCACAGGATCGAGACCCGTCGTCGGTTCATCGAGAAACAAAACGCGCGGATGATGAATGAGCGAGCGAATGATTTCGAGTTTGCGCTTCATGCCGCCCGAATAGGTTTTGATCGGTTTGTGAATTTCGTTTTGGATGCCGAGAATTTCTGCGAGTTCGCGGATCTGATCTTTGTACGCGCGCGGCATCATCCAGTACGCGGGGCGAAACGGATACAAGCCGTACATCGTCGCGTGCAACCGCACATTTTCCTCCGCTGTGAGATTTTGATCGAGCGAGGGGTTTTGAAAAATGATGCCGACACTTTCGCGCACGCCGTTGGAGTCATTGACGAGATCGTGTCCCGCGATTTCAATCTTGCCCGATGTTGGCGCGAGCGTCGTCGTCAAAATGGAAATCGTCGTCGTCTTGCCCGCGCCGTTGGGTCCGAGCAGCACAAAAAATTCGCCCGGCGCGACATGAAACGAAATGTCATCCACCGCGTTCGTTTGTGTGTTTTTGTAACGTTTGATCAGATGGGAAACTTGAATGATGGGTGTCATAAAATTTTATTCCGCTACGCGTGCCACGCGAAACCCGATGCTGCTCCCCCGCGATCCTGCCAAATACCGCGAACGATACGCGCACGCTGCTTCTTGGTACGGATTGAACCACGAGCCGCCGCGCATCACACGCGCGCCGCTGCCTTCAATTTCTTCGCAGCCACTCTCCGCGTGATACGGATACACAAACTGTAGTTCTTGCCAATTGACGCCCCATTTAGATAACGTCCACTCGAAAACATTACCCGCCAAATCCCACACGCCGAATGGGCTCACGCCTGCTGGAAAATGCGAAACAGGCGTCGTGCCGCCAAAGCCCGCTTCCGCTGTATTCGCGCGCCCACGTTCAAATTTTTCGCCCCACGGAAAATTACGCGCGTTATTTTCACCTCGCGCCGCGTATTCCCATTCCGCTTCCGTTGCCAAGCGATAAATCACCTGTTTCCCTGTTTCCCCATTTCCTTGTATCCCTATTTCCCTCTTTCCCTCTCTCCCTCTCTCCGTCATCCAATTGCAAAACGCAACCGCTTCGTACCACGACACACCGACGACGGGATACCGCGCCTGATTCAAACGCGGCTCGTTCCAAAATCCCGGCATCGCTTCTTGTCCAAGTCGCCCGCGCTGCCATTTCCAACCCATACCTGTCCAGTCCGCTTCCGTCTCATATCCGCGCGCCGCAATAAATTCCGCGTACTCCCCATTCGTCACAGGAAATTTTCCCATCGCAAACGCGCGCATCTCATGTTTATGCTGTGGCGACGCGTCGCGCAAACGATTGTCGCCCATCACCAAAGTTCCCGCATGAATTTCAACAAACTCCATTCAAAATTCTCGCTTCTCGTTTCTCGTCTTCATTCTTCTTCCAACGGCGCGAACCCCTTTCCCGCAATTTCACTCGCAGGCATCACGACGACGAATCCTTGTGGGTCCGCCGCGTTCACCGCGCGTTTCAGATCATCAATTTCCGTTTCCGTCAACGCGCAGATCAAAACTTCGCGCGCCTTTTGCGTGTACATGCCCTCGCCGTGCAATTGTGTCACACCGCGATTCAAATCTTGCATCGCGCGTTCCGCCACAGCTGCGCCCTTGTCCGTAATGATCATGGTCATGTATTCATCGCGATGTCCATGGGGACGCTGCCACACGCCTGTGCCACTCGCGCGCTCATTTGGACTGCGGCGAAAGAACCGATCGAATCTTAACCCTTCAAACACTTTGGGCTGTTCTAACACTTCGCCCGTCGCATCGTGCAGCGTAGATGTCGCCAACGCCATCACAAGCAAAATCGCCGCAACGCCGCCGCCGGCGGTAAAGACGACAATGCCGGGCAGCGGTCCAATTCCCGCGCGCCCCACAAATTCATCAAATGTCGTCGCCGTGAATGGCTGACTGTACAATTTGAAAAACCAGACCGCTGTGAGAATACCGAAAAGGGCAAGATAGTTTCGCCGCAATCGTCTGCCAAGCGCTTCCCAATTGCTGATTGGAAATTTTGGGCGCAATAAAGAAGTTGCCAATGTTTCTGCCCAGTCGGGCGAAGGTTGAAACGGCGGCACAAGCATCGCGGCTAAAAAATCGGTTTCGAGCAATCGCACACGATAACTAAACAATTCAAAATAGCGATAACGCCGCGCCTCAATCCACCAAAAGATCGCCACCAACGCCATGTTGATCAACAAGACAGCGGGGGAGTTGTTGGGATTTGAGAGCGCGAACGAGATCACTGCGCCCGTCGTAATGATCGCCCAATTCGTCGTCGCGTCGAGCCGATTGCGCCACGTATTCGCGCGGTTAATTTCGCCGCGATAAAAATGCACCATCGCGGTTGTAAAGTCTTGCGCGCGCAAATCGTAGCCGCGATAATGCCACACCGGTTCGCGGATCGGACGTTCGGTAGATTCATTGCCGTTGGGAGTGGGATTGGCGGACATAGTTCCATCGAATTGAATTCGACGTCTGAACAAAGCAATGGAAAAAACAAGGCAACCGCCCAAACAATGCGCGCATTGTTTCGATGCGCGTGCTTTATTTTTTTGGACGCTTTGTTCAGACGTGAAATTCTATTTCATGGTGGGATTGATTGTAGCACTGAAAAAACATCTCGACTATAATCGCCGCATGTCATTTGACGAACAATTGAATTTGTGGATTCAACAATTGCGCGCTATCGCGCAGACAGGGATCGCGTTCAGTCCGCCCGTGTGGGATCGCGAACGCTATGAAGAAATTTTAGAACTCGCGGCGCGGATGGCAGCAACGCGCGCGGATTTATCAAACGATGCGAAACTCACAAACGCGTTGTACGAAAAATGGCGCGGCGAAGTGGGTTCGGGTGTTCCGGGTTACGTGACGCCAAAGGTGGGGGTGGGCGCGGTGGTGTTTAATGCGCGCGATGAATTGTTGTTGATCGAACGTCCAAGTCACACTTGGTTATTTCCAACAGGATGGGCGGACGTGGGCTATGCGCCCGCGCAAGTTGCAATCAAAGAAGTGCGCGAAGAAACGGGCTTGGATGTAACCCCGCTGCGTTTGATTGCGGTGTACGATATTCGCAAATTGATCGAACACGAACTCGATCAACAATTGTATTCGCTCGTTTTTTATTGTCGGCTCGATGGCGGCGAAATTTCGATTCGCCCGCACGAAGCGTTGAACGCAGGATTTTTTGCGCGCGACAAATTGCCCGAGCCGTTGGCGCGCGGCGAAATGGGTTGGGTGGAACACGCGTGGGCGGCGCATCGCGGCGAGTTGCAAGAGACGTATTTTGACACTGAAAAAAACTGAACCGCGAATCTACGCGAATCTACGCGAATAAAAACTCATGTTACGCAGAAAATGTCATTTCGAGCGGGTTTTGTGCGATGTAATCATCGACGAAATCTCGGTTTGCCCCAATCGAGATTTCTCGTCGCAAAACCCGCTCCTCGAAATGACAGTCCGTAACGTGAGTAAAAATACAGATTCGCGTAGATTCGCGGTTTTCCAAGTATGCCAAGTGACGTGATCATTATCGGCGGTGGCATCGTCGGCGCGGCGAGCGCGTTTTTTTGCACCCAAGCGGGCTTGAAGGTGACGCTGCTCGAAAAACGCGAAGCGTTGGGTCTGCTCACCACCTCCGCCTCGCTCGCCGCGTTTCGCGCGCAATTCGCGGAAGCGGAAAATATCGCAATGATGCGCGAGAGCATTTCCTTTTTTGAAAATGTCCGCGAACGCACGCGGCTTGACGACGCCGAGATTGGCATGGTGCAGCAAGGATATTTATTCTGCACGACGAATCCCGATATGCCCGCGCGTATGAAAACACGCGTCGAATTTCAATACGCGCACGGTCTCACCGATGTTGCGTTGTGGGACGGGGACGAGACGCGCAAACATTTTCCATTCATCAGTTCCGCTGTCGTCGGCGCAACATTTCGCGCGGGCGACGGTTGGCTCTCGCCGAACGATTTGACGAATGTGTATGCGCGCGCAGCTGCGCGCGACGGCGCGCAAATTTTTTACGATACGCTTGTTTCAGAAATTTGGATTGAGGATGATGTCGCGCGCGGCGTCAAAACAAATCGCGGCGAATTTCACGCGCCGCTGATCATTCTCGCGGCAGGTCCATACACCAAAACTTTCGCGGCGCGTTACGCGTGGGACTTGCCGATCAACCTCATTCGCCGCCAACACGCGGCGATCAAAGAAAATTCTCTCATTCCGCATTACGCGCCCATGACGATTGATGCGGACACGGGCGCGCATTGGCGTCCCGAAGCGCGCGGCGCGATCCTCGCGGTCAACACCGATGAGTCCCCCAGCGATCCGAGTGACAATATCAAATCCGATTGGGAATTTCCCGCGCTGGCGATGGACGCGGTGATTCGCATTTCGCCGTTTTGGGAACAAATCGCGGAAAATCTTCGCAAGGGCGATCTCGATGTGCGCGCGGGTCAATACGACATGACGCCCGATGCGAAACCGATCATTGACGAGCATCCCAACGTGCGCGGCTTTTTCGCGCATTGCGGCTACAGCGGTCACGGCGTCATGGGCAGCGCGGCGGGCGCGCGCATGTTGGCGGATTTGATGACGGGGAAATTGAATCAAGAGGAGAACGCGTTTGGGATGGCGCGGTTTGAAAAAATGGAGCTGGGGAAGTTGGAGAAAATGGTGCTGTAAGTAAAGGATGAAGGATATTGTAGAGACGTTTCGGTGAAACGTCTCTGACGCGTAGGGAGCGCCCTCTAGCGCGGTGGGTTGTGTGATCACAATGAAATTAAAAGATAAAGTCGCGCTCATCACAGGCGGCACGCGCGGCATTGGCTTAGCTACGGCGAAACTATTTTTGGAACATGGCGCGCGCGTGGCGATTGTGGGACGTGATGAAAACGCGGGGCGCGCGGCGTTAGAAAATTCGCAAGGCGCGATTTTTGTTGCGGGCGATGTGACACGCGCGGACGATTGCGAACGGATCGTGAATGAAACTTGGCGCGCGTTTGGGCGACTCGATATTTTGTTTAACAACGCGGGCGTTATTTTTCGTAATCGCAACCTCGAAGCGACGAGCGAGGACGAATGGGACGCGACGATGGAGACGAATGTGAAAAGTATTTTTTTAATGAGCCGCGCCGCGTTACCCCATCTCCGCGCAGCAGGCGGCGGCGCGATCATCAACAGCGCGTCGTATCTCGGACTTGTCGGCGTCAGAGGACTCGCCGCATACTCTGCGAGTAAAGGCGCGGTGGTGAATCTCACGCGCGCGATGGCGCTCGATCACGCGCCCGAAAAAATTCGCGTGAATTGCATTTGTGCGGGCAGCGTTGATACGGATATGATTCATGCGGCGTGGCAGGCGTATGGGGACATGGACCAAGCCGCGCGCGTGTGGGCGGCGAAACATCCGCTTGGACGCATCGCATCGGCGCAAGAAATCGCGCGCGTCGTTTTATTTTTGGCGAGCGACGATGCAAGTTTCATCACAGGCGCGGCGATTCCTGTAGATGGGGGAATTACGGCGGGGTGAAGGAAAGGATGAAAGCGGAAGGATGAAAGATGAAGGTGGCATCTCATCACCCGTTGCGCGCGCGTCTCCCAGACCTGACAGGTTTTCGACGCGGATGTTTTATCCGACGCGGATGAGGTGTACGCCGCGCACGCGATGAGTGACGCGCACGCGATAGAAACCCGTCACAGTACATCACAGATCGGTGATCTACCGCACGGCTCCCATCGAATAGAATTCGACGTCTCAATAAAGCATTCTAAAAAACAACGCAAAGAGCGAACATTGTTTGGCGCGCCTTGTTTTTTCCCAACCTTTGTTCAGCCGTCGAATTCCATTCGATGGACGGCGCGGCAAATTGTGATCTACTGTGTCAGGTCTCGCGTCTCGTACCCCCGCGCGCGCGTTCGTACCCAGACCTGACAGGTTTTCGACGCGGATGTTTTATCCGACGCGGATGAGGTGTACGCCGCGCACGCGATGAGTGACGCGCACGCGATAGAAACCTGTCAGGTCTCGCCGCGCCCAAACAAAAAAGACGCTGCCCTCACAACGTCTCTTTTTGTTTCCTTCCCCACCCTATTCAATTGTTCCCCGCAGACCTTAACGAACCTTCAACCCGCCGAGATTGTGGTTCAATTTGACGCCTTCCACCACTTGCGCTTTCACCTGCAGCCCGCCGAGATTGTGGTTCAATTTGAAACCTTCGGTTTTGATGATTTGGGTTTCATTTCGGCTTGCTCCTATGGGAATCTTGGTTTTTTTGGTTCGGTTCGTATTTCCGAACTCTTGACCTCATTGTAGCAGCCGAAAGCTACAAAAGAGCTACAAGCCAAGACTTTTCGCTCCGCTCCACAGAAACTTGCCGACGATCCACGAATAACACGAATCCTCACGAATCGAAACAAAATTAGTGTTATTCGTGTTATTCGCGGATCCTAAAGTTTTGCCGCCCAACAGCCATTACGGGCTGACCATCTCGAAATGACATGGGTAACATGACTTTAGGTCTCCGCCGCGAGCGCCATCACCTCTTCCAGCGACAGTTGACTCCCTCTTGCATAAGCGCGTTCAAATGCTTCGCCCCCAATTGTTTGTATAATCTGTGTGCGGGCGGCGCGATCCGTTTCCTGCATATCCTGTTGCATTGGAAAATCAAGTTCTGTCCGCAGGCGATCGGCGGCGCCGAATAACTGCGCCGCCAAGGCGGGCGCGCGTTCGCATTGCGCGAGCCCAATTGCCCAGACGGATTCACAAATTCTTGCCTTGTCGCCTACATCTTGAAAAACTGCCAAGCTCGCGCGCGCGTCGGCCAACGCTTCTACTTGGCGGTTCAAACCCACCAGCGTCAAGCTGCGAAAGAGATAATTCACCCCGAGATGATCGCGGTAGCCCTGTGCATGACAGATTTGCATACTTGCCTCGAACAGTTCGAGCGCGCGCTCCCAGTTTTGTTGAACGCGCGCCGCATCGCCGAGATTGTGCAAACTATTCGCCGAAGCAAATGAATCACCGGCGCGTTCGGACAAACGCAAACCTTCTTGCAAGTATGCTTCCGCCTCTTTCCATTTGCCTATATAAAGATATGCCATTCCCACATTGTTCAAGAGTATCCGCGCGAGTTCGTCCAAATGATTTTCGCGCGCCACTGCCAACCCTTCGTGATACATTTCAAGTCCGCGCACGGAATCACCCACTTGAGCATGTTGAACTCCCACGTTGTTCAGCGCAAACGCAACTCCGAACATATTGCCCGCTTGGCGATACAGGGCTAACGCGCTGGAATGGAAATGCAACGCGCGCTGTAATTCGCCGCGCTGCCACGCCATCGAGCCCGCGCTCGTCAACGCGCGCGCGCGTTGATTGGGATGCTCCACATTCGCATCCACCTCCAACGCGCGTTCCAACCACTGCTCCCCTTCCAAAACATGTCCCCGCAAATCCCAAAAGTGTCCCAACGCGCCCGCCAGCCGCATCGCTGTGCCGCGCTTGGCGTCGGGCGTCGCGCGCTCCATTGCCCAAGTCAATGCCACGCGCAGATTGTTGTGTTCGGCTTCCAAGTGCGCCAGCCATTCGGTTTGTTCGGCGCTCCAAAGCCCCGCGTCCGCGCGTTCGGCAAACGCGGTGAAATAATCATAATGGCGCGCGCGCAGCGTTTCCATTTCATCCGCCGCGCGCCCCCCGCCCGACAATTTCTCGCGCGCATATTCGCGTATCGTTTCGAGCAGCGTATAGCGCGTGTCCGTACCCGCCGTTGTCGTCACCAACGCCTTGTCAACCAACCGCAGCAGCGCGCCCAAAATTTTCGCGCGCGGCAGCGTGTCATCGGCACAAACTTCCTCCGCGCTCTCGATAGTCCAGCCGCCCGCAAATACACTCACGCGGCGAAACAAGACGCGCTCGTCCTCATTCAATAAATCGTATGACCAATCCATCAACGCGCGCAAGGTTTGTTGGCGCGGCAGCGCGGTGCGCGCGCCGACGAGCAGCTCAAAGCGTTGGTCAAGCCGCGTCGCAATTTCGCGCACATTCATTTGTTTCACGCGCGCGGCGGCGAGTTCGAGCGCGAGCGGAATGCCATCCAAACGCTGACAAATTTGAATCACCTGCGGCGCGTTCGCGTCCTCCAAAACAAACTGCGGCTGCGCCAAACGCGCGCGTTCTACAAACAAGCGCACCGCCGAAAATTCCAACGCCAATTGCGTCAATGAAATTTCGTTTGCGCGCGGCACGCCCAACGGCGCAACGGGAACCACTTGTTCGCCCGCAATGTTCAATCCTTCGCGGCTCGTCGCCAAAATTTTGACGCGTTCACATTCCCGCACAAGCGTTTCCGCAAGTTGCGCGGCGGCTTCAACCAAATGTTCGCAGTTGTCGAGAATCAGCAAGAGTTCACGGCGCCGCAATCCATTCACCAGCGTTTGTGTCACTGGCTCATTGGGCTGTTCCGCAATCCCCAACGCCTTTGCAATATGCTGCGGCACGAGCGCGCCATCGGACAAAGGCGCAAGTTCCACCCACCAAACGCCGTGTTCAAATTCCTCCACCAGCGCGCGCCCGCTTTCAATGGCGAGCCGCGTCTTGCCCGAACCGCCGGGACCGAAAAGCGTGGTGAGCGTGGAGCGTGAAGCGTGGAGAGAGACGTTCGCTCCACCCTCCACGCTCTCCGCTCGACCAAGCATCTCGCGTATTTCCCCTATCTCCCTCTCGCGCCCCACAAAACTCGTCAACGGTTTCGGCAAATTGGTCAAGCGCGTCGCTTCGGATGTCGCGCCCGTTTTTTGCTGCTTGATTTTTTTCGCCAGCGCAATCGTTTCCACCGCAGGTTCGACGCCGAGTTCCTCTTCCAGCGCGGCAATACACGCCTCAAATTGATTCAGCGCGGCGGTGCGGTCACCCTGCGCGGCGTACAAAAACATCAAGTGCTGATGCGCGCGTTCGTTCGCTCGGTCCAGCTGCAAAACGTTTTGGGCGTACCCGATTGCCTGTGCGTACTCACTCTGCGCGCGCGCGTGTTCCACCACCTGCAAAAGCGCATCCACCCGCCGTTCGCGCAATTCCTCGCGTTTTTGCAAAACCCAGTCGTCATAGAGCTCGGGGAGCAAGTCAAAGGATGAAGGATGAAGGATGAGGGATGAACGCGATGTATTCATCGCCTCATCCTTCATCCTTCTGAATTCATCCTTTATTTCCACCGCGTCCACCCAAATTTTTTCCGCGTTCAACTCCACCGCGTCGCGGTCGCCACTAAAAAATTCTGCGCCGAGCGTTTTGTACAATTCCGCCAACAGCACGCGTAGATTTTTGCGCGCGGCTTGATCCAAATCGTCGGGAAAAAAGAGCGTGGCAAGTTGTTCGCGCGTGTACACGCCGGGGAACAAGGCAAGGTACGCCAATAACGCTTTGGCTTTTTTGCGCGACACTTGAACGGGCTTGCCCGCTTTTTCCAGCCGAAAGCCGCCCAGCAAAAACAAGCGAAAGGATTCCGCCATCGCGCGCGATGATAACAAAAAAGACGTTGACAAGCAAGGATAAAAAAAACAATGTCGCAATGTGTTAAAATAACGAACCGTTATGTCTCGTTTTGAGCGCATCTGCCCCGAATGTGGCGCGAGCAATTCGTATAACCAAGCGAATTGTGTAAAATGTCGCGCGCCGTTGACGCGTGTGGCAAACGCGCAGAATCCACCGCCCCCATTATTTTCGCGGCGCAGCATGGTGAAACTTGCGTGGCGCGCGACAAAATTTTTGACGCGCACAGGTTTCAATCTCGCGCGGGATGGCGCGAAACGCGGCATCGCACGCGTGCAGAATCGAAAACGCGACGATGTTAAAAACGAAACGATTGACGCGGATTACACCTTGCGCGAATGGCGCGTGTGGAGCGTCAAACCCGAACAAGACGCGCAAGAAAAAACAGAACGGGTGAATTGGGGACCCAAAAAATAATTGCGATGAAAAAACCATCTGGCGATCAATTCCGCGCATCGGGACAACGCTGTGACGCGGTTGTCGAAAATTTGCCGAATCAATTTCCCGTCGAAGAATGGCGCGCGTTTTATTGGACGCTTGAACCCGACGGCAATTTGACGACGGGAAACGCCGCGATTCATTTGCCGCGCGGTTTGGGCGCGGTGACGCCGACGGTTTCGATTTGCGAAAAGGGCATCATCGAACACACGCGGCGCTGGGGCGTCACACTGCGCGGCGGTTACATTCAAGCGTTGGATTTTGATCTCGACGCGTTGTTGACCCATGACCGCGCGCGTTTTGTGAGCGATGACGCCGAAGCATTACATTTGATTACGCTGCTCACGCATTTTGATTTGCCGGGGAATTTTATTATTGCAAGTGACGAGCATCCCTTTTTGTTATTCGATCCCGAAGGCGATTTGAAAGGCAGTGATACGCGTTGGTTCACCCACGCGGGCGCGTTGGCGTATCTCGTCAGTGATGGAGAAATCAAAATTAGTTTTGATCTGGTGTGGGAAAAGGATCGCGAGTTGTATAAAAAAGTGATGCAGTGGTTGGAGGAAGAGCTGGAGAAGAAGCGTGAAGCGTGATGCGTGGAGTGGGGAGCGACAAGCGGAAGAAGGTGGTTGGGTGGTTCGGTAATCAGTATTCAGTATTCAGGGACAGGCGATTTGCGATTTGCGATTTGCGATTTGCGATAAGCCATACGCGATACGCGATACGCGAACAAACCATGAGTGATTTTCCTTCCCGTCGTTCCGTCGTGCGCGCGCAGCACGGGATTGTGGCGACGAGTCAAACGCTGGCGAGTGTCGCTGGCTTGCGGATGCTGCTGAACGGCGGCAACGCGATTGACGCGGCGATTGCGGCGGCGGCGACGTTGAATGTGGTGGAACCGGCGAGTACGGGCATCGGCGGCGATATGTTTGCGTTGGTGTGGATTGCGCGTGAACAAAAATTGTACGCGTTAAATGGTTCGGGACGCGCGCCTGCCGCGTTGACGATTCAAGAATGTCGCATGCGCGGCGCGACCAAGGAAATGCCAGCGATGGGGTGGCTACCCGTAACCGTGCCGGGCGCAGTGGATGGTTGGGCGCAGTTGTTGAATCGTTTTGGCATAATGAATTTCGCGCAGGTGTTGGAACCCGCGATAGACTATGCGGAAAATGGCTTTCCATTGACGGAATTGATTGCGAATGGTTTTGCGCGGATGCAGCCAAAACTCGACATGAACCCCGAAGCCGCGCGCGTCTATTTGAAGCGTGATGAGCCGCCGCGCGTGGGACAAATTTTGTTACAGCCCGATCTCGCAAAAACATTTCGCATGATTGCGCGCGATGGGCGCGACGCGTTTTATCTGGGCGAAATTGCGAATCAAATTGCGATTCATGCGTACAAGACAGGCGGCTTTATCACAAAGCAAGATTTGGCAAATCACCGCTCGACTTGGGAAGAACCTATCTCGACAAGATACAAAGAGGTGACGCTGTACGAATGTCCGCCAAACGGTCAAGGCATCGTCGCGTTGAACGCGCTGAATATCTTGGGAGGGTTTGATTTGATCGAGATGGAACACAACAGCGCGGAATACGCGCATCATCTCATCGAAGCGTTGAAACTCGCGTTCGCGGATGCGTTCGCGCATGTGGCGGATCCGTCGGTCGTCCAAGTGCCAACGGAAAAAATGTTGAGCAAAAAATACGCGGCGGAACGACGCGCCATGATTCATCCGTTGAGCGCGATGGAATTTCCGCGCGCGGGCTTTTCCGTTGGCAATGATACGATTTATTTGAGCGTGGTGGATCAAGAGCGCAATTGCGTTTCGTTCATCAATAGTCTGTATGATGGTTTTGGTTCGGGCATCGTCGTACCGGGGACGGGCATCGCGTTGCAAAATCGCGGCGCGAATTTTTCGCTCGATCCCAAATCGCCCAACGCGCTCGCGCCCAACAAACGCCCTTATCACACGATCATTCCTGCGATGGCATTTCGGAATGAAAAACCGTGGTTGAGTTATGGGCTGATGGGCGGATTCATGCAGCCGCAAGGGCATGTGCAAGTATTGTTGAACATGACGGATTTCAAAATGAATCCGCAACGCGCGCTCGACGCGCCGCGCGTGCGCGTGTTCGCCAACGGCGCGGTGGCATTGGAAGACGCGTTCGATAACGATACGCGCGTGGCGCTGGCAACGCGCGGACACAACCTTGTCGAAGCGGATCGCCCCGAATTTGGCGGCGGACAGATTATTGAAATTGATCCAGAGACCGGCGCGTTGGCGGCGGGAAGTGATTCACGCAAAGATGGGGCAGCAGTCGGTTATTAGATTTATTTTTGATTTCGGATTTATGATTTTTGATTTCACGCCGACAGTCGTGAGAAAAAAATCATAAATCAAAAATCACAAATCAGAAATGTCAGAAAACAACGGCAACACCGAATTACCTCTTTCAGCTATTCCCGAACGCGCCATTACGACGGTGGACGCGAGCATCGAACCCAAACCGCCGCAACGCGTCTTGTGCATTAACGCGCACCCCGACGATCAAGAATTTACCGTCGGTGGCACGCTGGCAAAATGGGCGCGCGGCGGCGCGGAAATTATTACGGTGGTGATTACGAGCGGCGACGCGGGCTCGAATGAGCGCACGGATCCGACAATGACCAAAACAAAACTCGCCGCGTTGCGCGAGGTGGAACAACGCAACGCATGCGCGGTGTTGGGTGTGCAAGAAACCGTGTTCTTGCATTATGGCGATGGGACTTTGCAGCCAACGATTGAATTGCGCCGCGATTTGACGCGCTTGATTCGCAAACACAAACCCGACGCGGTGGTGTGCGGCGATCCGACGGTGCGCTTTTACGGCAACAATTACATGAATCATCCCGATCACCGCGCAGCTGGGGATGCCGCGTGCGACGCGGTGTTTCCTTCGGCGGGGACGAAATTTATTTTTCCTGAATTGTTGGCGGAGGGATTTGAGCCGCACGAGGTGCATCGCGTCTTTTTGCACGGTTCGGAAAAAAATGACGCGTGGGTGGATATTTCGGAAACGTTGGAAATCAAAATTCGCGCGCTGAAACAACATCCGAGTCAGTTGGGCGATTGGGATCCATTCGAGCGCATGAGGGAATGGGCAAAAGAGGAAGGCAAAGAAAAAGGATTGGAAGCGGCGGAAGCGTTTCGCGTGATGGTCTTGAAAGAGGAGACGCAACAAGCGGAAGAGAAACGCGAAGAGGATCCGAATTACGCAGAGGCGGTGTTGTAATGAGTAAAGAGTAAAAAGTAAAAAGTAGCGGGGCGGGAGAGGAGCAGCACGAATGGAAGCTTTACAAGTACGCGTCGCGTCAGAGATGGCGCGCAAAATTTTGGACGACTTGCCCGAATCGGACGGCAAACCTATGGGTGAAACGGAATATCACATCCGCGCGATTTTGGAATTATATCAACTGCTCGACGAGTTTTTTCAAGCGGATGAAAACGTCTATGTCGGCGCAGATATGCTCTATTACTATGACGCGGATTCACCAACCGAATATATTGTGCCTGATGTTTTTGTGGTCAAGGGCGTGAAAAAACATATGCGCCGCACCTATCGTATATGGGACGAAAAGGTTGCGCCGTGTGTGGTTTTCGAGATTACGTCGCGCGGCACTTATTTTGACGACTTGGGGAAAAAGCGTTTGTTGTACGAGACGGTGGGCGTGCGCGAATATTTTGTCTTTGACCCGCGTTCGGAATATCTCAAGCCGCAATTTCAAGGATACGAATTGCGCGAGCTGGGTTATGAACCGCTGCCTGCGCGCGCGGATGGCACGCTGTTCAGCGGCGAGTTGAACTTGTTTTTGCAACCGACCCCGCATTTCATTCGCCCCATTGATCCAAAAAGCGGCAAACCGCTGCCCACCTATAGCGATTTAGACAAGCGCGCCAAACAAGCGGAAGCGGAAAATGAAGATTTACGCGCGGAGCTCGAACGCTTACGCAAACGCAAGAGCGCATAAAAAATCAAACGCGATAGAACCTTGTAGAGACGGCTCGGTGAGCCGTCTCTCTCTTTTGCCCCCGCGCCGTCTCTCTTTTTTCCCATTTCCTTTCCCCCCCAAAACGTTACAATGATCGTATGCGAAAAATCATTTTTTCCGCCCTTGCCTTTCTCGTCCTCCTCCTCACCCTCACCAATCAAAATGTATTCGCACAGCCCGCGCGCGTCGTCTCCGCGCCCGTTTTGAAATGGCAGAAGGGTGGGTGTCAAACGACGTGGTGCCGCACCAGTTGGTACGCGTCACCTGCAGTAGCGGATTTGGATAAGGATGGGAAAGCGGAAGTGATTTGGACGGACTATCGCATCGTCGTTGTGAATGGCGAAGATGGAACGGATCAATGGGTGGTGAACAATCCGGGCGGCGGACGCGGGTGGCCCTCGGTGGCGGTGGGTGACGTGGACAACAATGGCTCGTTGGAAATTATTACGGGACACGGCAGCGGCTACTTGTCCGTGATGAACGCGAATGGCACAACGTTTGGCACATTTCCGAAACAGGCGCAGACGAATGAATTACGCTCCCTCGCGGTGCGTGATGTTGAAAACGACGGGGACTTGGAAATTTTGATCTGCGCGACGCGTTCCAACGATCAATGGTTTTTGTACGATCACGATGGAGTAGTCCGAAGCGGTTGGCCGCGTCATTCGCCCGATTCTGATTCAAATGGTTACGCGGCGGGTTGCTACAATGAAAATGTGGGGCTTGCGGATTTGGACGGCGATGGGCGCGCGGAAATGATCGGACCGAACGATACGCATTATGTTGTCGGTTTCAATGACGATGGCACGCCCTTACGCGCGAATGCAATCTACGGACAGATCGGCGGACAAAATAAAGTGTGGGCGCGCGTGGGCTTTCATTATGAACATGCCGTTGATTTGCAAGGGTACGCGAATTGCGGCACGCAGCATCGCCCCAATTTCGCGGACAGCGCGCCCTCGTTCGCGGATGTGAATAATGATGGCGTGTTGGAAATTATTATTGTGGGGAATACCTACAACTGCGGCACGAGTCCGTACACGAGTTTATTTCACACCCCGTACATTTTGAATGTAGATCGCACGCGCTGGGCGGGCAATGGCTTTGATTGGACGAATCTGCCGTTACCTGAAGCGAACGCGGATCCATTGTCGGAAGACTATAATCAAATTGAAACGGTGATGCCGAACCCTGTCGTCGTTGATCTCGACAATGATGGCTTCCACGAAATTTTGTACTCGTCGTACGATGGACGTTTGCACGCGGTTTGGCTCGACAAGACGGAGCATGGAAATTTTCCGTACAATATCAAAAAGGGGAATGAAAGTTTCATCCGCTTTAGTTCCGAGCCCGCCGTCGCAGATTTGGACAATGATGGGCAAGCGGAAGTGATCGTGACGACATGGACGGAAAAGGGAAGCAACGCGGCGGGACAACTTTTGATTTTGAGTTCAGCTGGAAATTTACTGCACGCGGTTGATTTGCCGCGCAGCGCGCAAAATTGGGACGGCGCGATGGCAGCACCGACGATTGCAAACATTGATGCCGACGCAGATTTTGAAGTGGTGATTGGCACGGCGAACACGGGTCTCGTCGCATACGATTTGCCCAATTCCGCGAGCGCGCGAATTTTGTGGGGAACGGGACGCGGCAGTTATTTGCGAAACGGGCAAGCGCCAACCAGCGCGTCATCAGGGACAGCAACACCAACACGCACCGCGACAAGTTCACCAACGCGGACGATGACATTCACTCCGTCGCATACACCAACGCGCACATTCACACCAACGCACACGCCCACACGAACGGCAACCTTCACTCCATCGCACACACCGACGCGCACATCCACACCTACCATCACATCATCACCCACTACAACTTTCACGGCAACCCCGTGCGCGGGCGCGCCAACGGTTCCAAAATTAAAATCACCGAAAGAGGGAGTGACGGTGAATACGCGCGCGGTACCGCTGAACTGGAGAGATGTTGTTTGCGCGACGCGCTATGAAGTGATCGTGCGGCGCGGTTCGGAACAGGGGACTCTTGTGGATTCGCAAACGAATCTCGCGCAATCGGCGTACACGACGAAAACGTTGAAACGGAACAAGACATATTATTGGGGTGCGCGCGCGTGCAATGGAAATGACTGTGGAGCGTGGAGTCCAAACAGACGTTTTGTTGTAAGCGCAACGGCACCCTAAAAAAACGGGGCGAGAAAATTCTCGCCCCGTTTTTTATGGATCATGTTAGTTCTCGTTGTTCACCTGTTATTTCAACGCGCTGCATTTCATCAATGAACAATTGAAAAACAGTTTGTAACGCCGCTTCCGTTTCCGCATCCCAATCATCCCCCAACCCCTCGCGCATCGTCCACATGAGCGCGCTGTGAACCGTCGCGTAATGGCGCGGTTTCGCGCCGTACCACAAATGACGCGCCCCCAAATTCTTTAACGTTTGTTGCAAGTCCGCGCGTTCGTCCAAACCTTCGATACACAGCTGCAGCATCGTGATCAGAGCGTGCGCTTGGTCTTGCAGATCCGTCTTGAATAAAACGCGCAGCGCAGGGTCGAGTTCAAAGAGCCGCGCGTAAAACATCAAACCGAGCGCGTCGGCGAAGGGCGTGACACGCGCGATGGCGCGCTGTGTAATGTCCTTTGTGCGGGGATCGAGGGGCTGCAACATTGGGGGCTTGTTGGAGCGTATTATACCCTCAAGTTCTCTTTTTTTGCACATCCTTTATAGAGAAATCAACCAAAAGGCGCACAATGTCATTCTGAGGGACGAAGAATCTCTACTTTCCAAGACCGAGATTCTTCGCTCCGCTGCTCAGAAACTCCCATGTCCTAATTCGAGTCAGGGGATGGAAAACGCGAATCTGCGCGAATCAAAACGCGAATCTCCGCGAATCTTTTAGAAAAAAAATAAAATTCGCGTAGATTCGTTCCGATTCGCGTAGATTCGCATTGGAAAAGTTTCTGTCCTTAAACATCACGCCCGCGCGTGATGTGGGTCTCAGAATGACAAATTCTGCGGACTTTATTTGAATTGGCTATTGGCTCATCGCTTCCATCATGCCACCTCGCGTCTGTGGTATCATTTGAAAAATGAAACGCGCGTTACGTTCCCCGCCTGCGCCGACACTGCGCGTATGGCTATTCGGATCTTGTCGCATTGCGCGCGAGAACCATCCGCTTGTCCTGCCGCGCCGCAAACTGGAAACCCTCCTCGCGTTTCTCCTCCTCCATCCCCAGCCCCACCCGCGCGAAAAACTTGCCGCACTCTTTTGGGGCGACTTTACCGACGAACACGCGCGCGCCTCCCTCCGCACCCATCTTTCGCAAATAAAAAAACATCTCGGCGATGAACTCTTGCTGATTGAACGCGAGACGATTCAACTCAACCCCGCTGCGCCATTGTGGGTGGACGCGATGGAATTCAAAACTCAAAATTCAGAAATCAAAATTGATTTGTATCGTGGCGACCTGCTCGCGGATTTTTACGACGATTGGATCATTCCCTTGCGCGAACACTATCGCGCGATCTATGTGGAAGCGCAGTTGGATCGCATTGCAAATCAACGCGCGCAGAGCGAGTATGCCGCGGCGATGGCTTCCGCCCAGCAATTGCTCACGCTCGATCCCGCGAACGAACGCGCGCATCAACATCTCATGTTTTTGCATGTGGTCACGGGCAATCGGCAAGCCGCGCTGGAACAGTACGAAAAATGTGTGCGCGTTCTCGAAAGCGACTTGGGCGCGCCGCCTTCCTCTGAAACGCAGGCGCTCGCCAAATGGCTCAAGCAAACACCAATCACAACGCCCGCGCTCACCACGCGCCTCACCAATCTCCCCATTCCTCTCACAAGTTTTGTTGGACGCACGCGCGAATTGATCGAACTGAAAAGGATTTTTCATCCTTCCGCCCTCCGCCTTCTGACTTTACTTGGCGCGGGCGGCAGCGGCAAAACGCGTTTGGCAATTCAAGTGGGAACCGAGTTTGTAGGGGCAGGGTCATCCCGCCCTTACGCGGATGGCGTTTGGTGGATTGAACTCGCCGCGCTAACGGACGCGACGCAAGTTCCCTTTGCTGTTGCGAAAGCGTTGGCGCTTGCGGAAGCGCCGCCGCGTCCGTTGAGCGAAACCCTGATTGAACACTTGCGCGAAAAACGCGCGCTGTTGATCTTGGACAACTGCGAACATTTGATTAACGCGTGCGCGCGTTTGGTGGACGCATTGCTGACCGCATGTCCGCACCTCATGATCCTCGCCACGAGCCGCGAAGCATTGGGCATCGGCGGCGAACAAGTGTGGCGCGTGCCGACGCTTGCAGTGCCAACGCGCGAAGCGTTTTCACTCGCCGCGCGCGCGTTAGAGTACGAAGCGGTACGCCTCTTTGTCGAACGCGCGCGCGCCGTTCGCGGTGATTTCGCGTTGACGGACGAAAACGCGCTGGCGGTGGCAGAAATTTGCGCGCGGCTCGATGGCATTCCGCTTGCGCTCGAACTCGCCGCCGCGCGTGTGACGCTACTGTCACCCGCGCAGATCGCGGCGCGCCTCGATGATCGTTTCAACTTATTGACGAGTGGCAGTCGCACCGCGCTGCCGCGTCAACAAACACTGCGCGCGCTGATGGATTGGAGTTACGAGCTTTTGACGCGCGCGGAACAAATTCTGTTACAGCGTCTCGCGGTTTTTGACGGCGGGGGAACGCTCGAAGCCATCGAGCAGGTGTGCAACGACGCGGCATTGCCGCGCGCGCAAATTCTCGATTTGCTTGGCGCGTTGGTGAACAAGTCGTTGGTGGTGGCGCAAGCACAGGGCGCGGCAACGCGTTATCAAATGTTGGAAACACTGCGCGAATATACGCGCGAAAAACTTGCGGCATCAGGCGACAGCGACACGCGGCGCGATCAACATCTTGCGTACTGGCTCGCCCTTGCGAACGACTCGAATGTGGATGAAGAATTGACCCCTGAAGGGCACGCGCGTCTGGAACACGAAGGGGAGAATTTATTTGCCGCCCTGCATTGGGCATTAAACAATTCCGTGTGGCTGGCGACACGCGCGCGGCAAGGGATTCGTTTGACCGCGTTGCTCGCGGTCTTGTGGCAAAAGGGAAACAATGCCCAAGAGCCGTATCGCTGGCTGCAGCGCGCGCTGGCAGTCGCCGACGCCTTGGGCGACACGGATTCAGAAACGCGCGCCGCGCTGCTTTTTCATGCGGGCGCGTACGCGCGCTTTGACGATGATTTGCCGACGGCGATTGCATTGCTTTCGCAAGCGATTGCGTTAGCGCACTTTCCGCACGATGCGTCCGCCCTGCTTCATCTCTCGCGCGTGTACACCGAACAGCAGGCGAACGATGCCGCTGCTCGCGCGGCAAACGACGCGCTGGCGTTGTATCGCGCGCATACGCATGCGCTTGGACAGGCGCGCGCGCGCGCCCAATTGGGGTCCGTGGCGATTGACAATGGGGATTGGCGCACCGCACAGGAGCATTTACGCGAGGCGATTACCTTGTCGCGCGCGATCAATCAACCGCGCCTACTTTTGATTTCGCTGCGGGAACAATCCAATTTGGCGTTTCTGCGAGGGGACTTGGACGCGGCAGAAAAATACGCGCAAGAAATGCTCGCGGTCAATGCCACGCACCAGAACGATTGGTTTCAAGCCGCCGCGTTTTTTTGGCTCGGCAGGATCGCCACAAAACGCCGCCGATGGGAACAGGCACGCGCATACCTGACCCAAATGCTCGAACTTTGGGACCGCGTGGGCAAACGCTCTTTTGTTGGCTTGAGATTGTTGGCGCTCGCAAATATCGAAGTGGCGACAGGGCAATGGGAGCGCGCGGCAACCTTATGGGGCGCGGCGGACGCGTTAATTCAAGAGACAGGCATCGTGGTTATTCCAACCGAGCAGCAGGAATTTGATGCCAGCATCGCAATTCTACGCGCGCAATTGGACGAAAGCACGCGGGTGCGCGCCTACGCGCAAGGGCGCGCGATGCCCTACGCGCAAATTGTGCAATTCGCTATCCATCCTACATAAAACTAACCCGCCGTGCAAGAACAAAAAAAGTTGCCACGCACTTACAAGTGCGTGGCAACTTTTTTTGTTTTTTCTTGTTACGTTCTTGTTACGATGACATGGCATTCTCCTTGCAACAAGTTCGTTCGATTCAAACAAGGAGAACCGAAATGTTCCGAAAAATTACCGCACTCGTTCTGCTCGCGCTTGTGGCGTTGGCTCTAATGATTGCAGCCCCACTGCGCGCCGCACCGAACAGCAACACCTTCACCGTCAACACCACGGCGGATGCCACCGATGTCGCTCCTGGCGACGGTGTCTGCGAGACCGCGCCAGCCACCAACAATTGCACACTGCGCGCTGCTATTCAAGAGACAAACGCGCTGGCAGGCGCAGATACAATCATTTTGCAGCCCGCTACTACGTACATTCTCACCCTTTTTGGGAGTGACGATCTGGCTGCCAAAGGCGATCTCGACATCACCGATGCTCTGACGATCAACGGGGGCGGCGCGAACAGCACGATCATTGACGGTAACGGCAGCAATATGGGCGACCGCGTGTTTGACATTCGCTCCAACGGTACTCCAACCGTGAACATCTCCAATGTCACGATTCGCAATGGGAAGCTCCCACCGGGTAATGTGGGGGGGCCATCGCGAACCTTGCCAACCTAACCCTTTCAGATAGCGTCATCAGTGGCAGCAGCGCACCAGCAGGGGGCGGGATTTACAATAGCGGTACATTGACGATCATCCACAGCGCAATCCGTGACAATGGCACTACAAACACTTCGGGCGGCGGCATCTCCAACGACGGAGGCACCGTGACAATGACCAACAGTACGGTCAACAACAATAGTGCTTCTTCGGGTGGGGGTATCCTCAATATAGAGGGCGACGCGACCGTAACCCTGACCAACAGCACCGTCAGCGGCAATAGTGCGGTGTTTACTGGCGGCGGCATCTATACGTCAGGCGGAACGGTGAATCTGCGGAATGTAACTGTTGGCTTTAACAAAGCCGATTCTGACGCAAATAACGTGGGCAGTGCCGGCGGTCTTTATATTGGCGATACAGCAGTCGTCAACGCCCGCAATAGCATCATTGCGGAAAACGTGCGCGGCGTAAATATCTTGAACGACTGCTACGGCACACTGAGTTCCGAGGATTACAATTTGGTTCGCACCACAACGGACTGCACCATTGCTGGAATCACCACACACAACAAGACGGGCATGAGCGCAATCCTCGGACCGCTTCAACACAACGGTGGCGTCACCTCGACGCACGCGCTTTTATTGGGCAGTCCTGCGATTGACACGGGGAACGAGATCGGTTGTAAGAATCAGAGCGGCGTGACGATGAACCCCGATCAGCGCGACTATTATCGGCATGTGGACGGTAACTCGGACGGCACGCCGCGCTGCGACATGGGCGCCTTTGAATTTAATTCGGTGGCAGTGCCGACCTGCAACACCAAACCTGCCGCGCCCGCCCTGACATCCCCCGCCAACAACACCAACACCAATAGCAAAAAGGTGAATCTGAATTGGAACGACGTCTCATGCGTGACGAAATACAAAGTATTGGTCAAACAGGATAGCAAGAACGGACTCACGGCGGACAAGAAAAAGGTTGTCCCTTCCGAATACCAGACCAAAGCGTTGACAAAGGGGCACACCTATTTCTGGCGCGTCAAAGCGTGCAACACATATGGCTGCGAGAAAAGTGCTTGGCTGTCCCTCACCATCAATCCATAAACACGACTCCGATTCAACTCGGCGGACGAGTCCTCAAGGGAGAACGCGTCCGCCCCCAAAAAAATCATGCGACACAAATTTTTTCTCCTCATCGTTCTCGCCATCGTTATCATCGCTTTCAGCACACCCGCGCGCGCCGCGCCGGACGCCATCCTCGTCGTCAACAACGCCAGCGACAAAATTCTTGGAGTTTGCGATGCGTCACACTGCACGTTGCGTGAAGCGATTCTCGCGTCGAACGCGACGGCAGATGTTGTGGACACAATCCAATTCAACATTCCCAACACCTCCGCCCTGTGCGACGCCGCAACGCACGTTTGCACAATTCAAGCACAAACCGCGCTTCCCGAAATTACTGCGCCTGTCGTGATTGACGGTTACTCGCAACCCGGCGCGCAGCCAAACACCCTCCAAGTTGGAAACGATGCCGCGCTCAAAATTGTGTTGGATGGTTCCGCCACAACGGACGCGCACGGACTCGACATTCAAGGTGGAAACAGCACAATCAAAGGTCTAGTGATTGTTGGTTTTGACGAGTTCGGCATCCTCGTGCGAACGGCGAATGATGTTATCGAGGGCAATTGGATCGGGATCGCCGCCGACGGTGTTACCGCGCAAGGGAATACACTCGGCATGGGTATTTCAGGACATAACCATCGCATTGGCGGCACAACACCTGCCGCGCGCAATGTGGTAAGCGGCGTTCAAGCCGTCGGGATTTTGGTGGAAGCGGCATCTACTATTTCCATACAGGGCAATTATATCGGCACAGGCGCGCAGGGCAGCACTGCCATTGGCAATGGCGTGGGGATTCTCGTTGCCTTTGGCAATCACGTCACCATCGGCGGCACGGACAAACGCGCCCGCAATGTCATTTCAAGTAATCTAACTGCGGGCATTACGCTGAATCAAACCACAAATGCCCTCGTTCAAAACAATTTCATTGGAACAGACCCCACAGGCAAACACCCACTCGGCACGCAAGGTATAGGAATTGAGATCAGCAGTGGCGAGGCAACATCGGAGAGCCGCAACAACATCATCACACGCAACCGCATCGCCTTTCACGCGGAAAATGGCATTCAAGTCCGGCTGTACTCCTACAACACATTTATTTCGCGCAACACAATTCATAGCAATGGCGGACTGGGCATCAATCTCGGCACAGACGGCATCACGTTCAACGATGACGCCGCCGCGCTGGACGCCGACGAAGGCGCGAATCATTTACAAAATTTTCCCGTGTTGAGTTCGGCGCAATCGAGCGGCGGAACGACTACCATCCAAGCCACCCTCCGCGCCGCCGCCAAGCAGGACTATCGCATCGAATTTTTCAGCGGCGCGTGCAATGGCGACAGCCCGTTCAACTATGGCGAAGGCAAAAAATATCTCGGCGCGGTAGATGTCAAAACCAACGCGCAAGGCAAAGCAACTTTCACCTTTACCAAAAACAAACCGATCGCGGTCAACACTGCGATCACCGCAACCGCCACGGACAATTTGGGCAACACTTCCGAATTTTCCAAATGCAAAGCCGTGCAATGACCGCAAGACAAATTTATGAATTTGTCTTATCCTTCAAGGAGCCAATCTCATGCAAACCTCAACCATCCAACTCGTCCAAACTTCGTTCGCCCTCATCGCGCCCATCGCCGACATCGCCGCCGACCTGTTTTATGCGCGCTTGTTCGAACTCGATTCTTCGCTGCGCCCCATGTTCCCCGGCGATCTGCGCGAGCAAAAGAAAAAACTAATGACCATGCTCACCGTCGCGGTGAACGGCTTGACGCGGCTCGATCAAATCGTTCCCGCCGTTCAAGATTTAGGACGCCGCCACGCGGGCTATGGCGTGCGTGTAGAATATTACAACACCGTCGCCACCGCGCTCTTGTGGACGCTCGAACAAGGTCTCGGCGATGCGTTCACGCCCGACTTGCGCGATGCGTGGATTGAGACGTACACGCTGCTGGCAACGACGATGCAAAACGCGGTAGCGGAAGCGGAAGGGTTACGCGCCCAAATCAAATCACGAAACGTTGAACACGTTACGGCAACCCAATAGGACAAACAAAAATCGCGCGCTGCTAATTGCAGCGCGCGATTTTTCATGCGGGAGAATCATGTCAATTGACCGCAAAATTCTTGATCAACTCGCGTATAAACGAAATCCCTTCAAAATAGTCCGCCACGCGGATATTTTCATTCGGCGCGTGTCCGCGCGAATCGGGATAGCCCGCGCCCGCGCTGACAGCTGGGATGTTTAGCCGTTGACACAATTCGTACATCGGTCCGCTGCCCGCCGCCGTCGGATACACCACTGCTTCGCGTCCGTAGGTGGCGCGCACCGCCGCTTGCGCCGCTTTTACAATATCGGAATCGAGGGGCGAACGCGCGACATGTTCGCCATTTTCGGTGAGTTCGATCTGGATGTCATCGAATCCGCGCGCGTCGAGATGTTTTCGCAGCAGATCAATAATGATCTCTGGCGTTTGATCGGGGACGAGGCGAAAATCCAATTTCACAAACGCGTGATTGGGCAAAACCGTTTTGCCGCCGGGACCCGTGTATCCTGAAAGCAAGCCGCTGATGGTACACGTCGGCGTGAAATACAATTTTTTGATCGCGTCAAAATCGCGCACGCCGTTGATAAATTGTTTGATCCCGTACTTACTCAATTCGAGATCGGTGTCAAAGGGAATGTGCGACGCGGCTTCGAGTTCCAGCAGATCGGGCGCGCGCACATGCTCCGCGTAACCGTCAATCGTAATTTCATCGCGCTCATTTTTGAGTGTGGACAATGCCCAGACCAAACGCCACGCGGGATTACCCACGATCGCCGCCGTGCCCGAATGAAGATCACGATTCGCGCCGTGTGCATGCAATTCCAAATAGACAATGCCCTTGAGACCGCAGATCAGCATCGGATTTTCGAGCGAATCCTTTGCGCCAAATTCCCACAAGCAGCCGTGCGCGCCTTCGATGAGCGCGCGATTTGCCGTCACAAATTTTCCAAGATTCGGACTGCCGATCTCTTCTTCGCCTTCAAGCACCCACTTGATTTTCAAAGGCAGCGCGCCTTCCGTTGCCAACCAACTTTCGACGGCTTGCATGCGTAGCAACATATCGCCTTTGTTGTCCGCCACACCGCGGGCATAAAATTTTCCGTCGCGGATCGTTGGTTCCCACGGCGGCGTCGTCCACAATTCAAACGGTTCGGGCGGCTGCACGTCATAGTGATCATAAATCAGCAGCGTTTTTTCCCCGTCGCCGATTTCGCCATACACGACGGGAAAGCCACCCTCGACGGGAATCAATTTCGTCTGCGCGCCCAATTTTTCCAAACGCGCCATCACTTTGTGCGCCATCTCCTCCATGCCCAATTTCTGCGCGGCAACACTGGGCTGTGACGTAAAATCTTTTAACTCGTCCAAAAAGCGTTCGCGGTTCTCCGCGACGTACTCGTGAAAGGTAGGCATCATTGCTCCTAAAATGAAAGGATGAGGGATGAAGGATGAAGGATGAGCTCATCCCTCATCCTTCATCCTTCATCTCTTATTATATTCCTCTTGCGCTATTCGCCCCTTTGCATACAATCATCTCCATTCCGCCATGAGCAGACACCCATCGCTCGATAAGACGCGGTCTGTGCGTGCGCTCTTTGTATCGCTCGTCGCGCTTTCATTCTTTCTCCTTCTCCTCGCCCTCACCGAAACTCCACGTCAAGTTCCTACCGCGTTCGCGGACACGCCGCACGCGGATGTTGCGTTGGACCTCGCGTTCGCGTCAAACGAAATCGCGTCGGGCGAAAATTTTTCATACGCGTACACAATCAAAAATAATGGACCTGATGCCGCGACGCACGTTGTGCTGAACGCGCGCGTGTCAAAAGGGATCATGATTGAAAGCGTGGACGCGTCGCGCGGCAAGTGTGCGGTTTCAGCACAAACCGCGCGCAGTACGATTCGCTGCGCGTTGGGGAAACTCGCGGCCGACGAAACAATTACGGTCACGGTGCGCGCGCGTGTCGAAACGAATCGCCCCGCAATCAAGTTCAAAGCGCAAGCTTCCACGACAACGAGTGACGCGAGTCGCGCGAACGATCGCGCGCGCGAAACGCTCAACATTCTCGCCGCGCCGCGCCAACCCAACGCGCCGAACACCGTCTTTGTCGTCAACAACACAACCGACGCGGCGGGTTCGTGTCCCACTATCGTCACATGCAGTTTGCGTCAAGCGCTCACGGACGCGAACGCGAGCGCGGGCGCGGACACGATCAACTTTGATATTCCGGGGGCTGCGCCGTACACAATCGCGGTTGCAAGCGTCTTGCCCACGATTACAGGACAAGTCACGCTTGACGGGACGAGCGAATCCGATTGGGATGCAACTGCGCCGCCCATCATTGCGCTTGATGGCACAGCGTTACTCAGCGCCGATGGGCTTACGCTGGGCGCGGGATCGGGATCGAGCATCATCAAAGGGCTTGTAATTCAAAAATTTTCAGGGAGTGGCATCTCTATCCTCAGTGACGGCAACACGATTCAAACCAATTGTATTGGGACAACGTTGGATTGCGATACTGCGGCGGGCAATCAACATGGCATCCTCATTGAATTGGGTTCGTCTGGTAACGTGATTGGCGGCAGCCGCGACAGTGAAACGCAGTGCGATGGCGATTGCAATGTCATTTCGAGCAATAGCAATGCCGTCTATGGCAACGGCATTTTTATTCGCGACGCAACGAGTGGCAGCAACACAATCACGGGAAATTTTATCGGTGTGAATTGGACTGCCGATGCCCGCTTGCCGAATTTGCGCGGCATTGTGATCGAAGACGCCTCCGATAACATCATCGGCGGAGATAGTCACGGCGGAGTTGATGGGTTTGAGGACAATATCATTTCGGGCAATAACGTGTACGGCATTGGGGTTCGCAACGCGACAGCAACGAATAACAAGATCGTGGGCAATCGCATCGGCAACGAGCCGACGGAAAGTTTGAATCTTTACAACGGCGTCACAGGCATCGAGATTTTCACCTCCGACGGCAACATGATCGGCACGGCGATAGCAGGGGAACAAAATGTAATCACTGGAAATGGCACCGCACTCGCCCCCACCACAGGCGTCGGAATTTTGTTGAGTGATGCGAGCAGCAACTTGATCACAAGCAACCGCATCGGCACCAACGGCGCAGGCACGGGAAAAATTGTAGAAGGCATCACGGATGTCGTCAATCGCCTCGATGGGATTCGCATTACGAGTATCACAGCTGCGAGCGATAACGTCATCACGGGCAATATCATTTCGTTCAACAGCGCGAACGGGATTCAAATTCGCGGCAACACTTCGACAGGCACGCAAATCAAAGGCAGTTTTATCGGCGTCCCGTTTTTGGGGATGACAGCGTTAGGGAATGGGCTGGATGGGATTTTGGTTTCGGGCAGTTTGCCAACTGCTGACATGCTCACGCAAATTGGCGGCACAACGGGCGCGGATCTCAATATCATCTCAAACAACGGCGCGGCGGGGATTTCGATCCTGCTCTCGGACAGCAACACGGTAGAAGGCAATTACATTGGCGTTGCGGCGGATGGCACAACCGCGCTCGGAAATGGCACGAATGGAATCACGATTGATCGCGGCAACAGCAACACGATCGGTTCGCTCACCACAACGGGCGGCGCGTGCGACAACGGCTGCAACACTATTGCAAACAATGGCGGCGAAGGGGTTCTCGTAACCCAAACCGGCACAGCGGCGGCAGGGAATCGCATTCTTGGGAACTCGATCTATAGCAATTCGGATGAGGGCATCTCGCTTTCGGGCGGCGCAAACAACTCGCAAGGATTCCAAATGATCACCCTCGTCGCTTCCGCCAGCACGACGATTGAAGGCACGTTCAGTGGTTTGATGGGTTCAAGTTATCGTCTTGAATTTTTCTATAATCGCGTAGCTCCTCCGCTGCCCTCGCCCGATTGTGACGGTGGCGGTTTCGGGGAAGGACAAGTGTTTATCGGCGCGCTCGATCCATTTCTGCCCACAAGCGGCGTGAATGATCCCTTTTCCTTTTTCACCGCGGGCATAGCTGCTCCTGTGGATTCTCAAGTGACAGGCACTGCGACCAATTTGACGACACTTGACACTTCACAATTTTCCGCGTGTGTCGCTGCCGTTGCCGCGACCGCGACTCCGACACATACACCGACCAATACATTTACGCCAACCAACACGTCCACACCAACCAACACCCCAACCAACACCGCAACCTCCACACCCACTAACACACCAACCAATACCTTTACACCAACCAACACGCGCACGCCGACCAACACGCGCACGCCAACACTGCCCGCCCCCGGCAATACCTCAACATTCACGCCCACCACATCTGTGCCAACCGTGACGGACACGCCCGGCGGTGGCGGCGGCAATCCCACCAACACCCCAACGATTCCAATCATTCCAAATAGCGGCACAGGCACGCCGACACCCACAGCAACAGTCCCAATCGTTCCCATCGGCGGAACCGGTACGGTTACACCAACACAAACGGGAACGCTTGCCGTGACCAACACGCCAACGCTAGAAGCGACATTCACTTCAACCACTGCGCCGACAATCACGCCTGCTGTCATCGGCACAAACACATACACGCCTGACGCGACGGGCACAAGCAACGCAGCAACGCAAACCGCCGCCGCGCAGACTCAGACCACCGCCGCGCAAACGGGAACGTTGATCGCGCAAGTCAACACCAACACACCCGCCGCGCTAAATCAAACGCCGGGCGTTGGCACACCCACGTCTGTCACAGGCGGATCCACACCAACGCCCACCGGAACCGGGGGCGCGCTCGGAGTCGCGGGCGGTTTCCCGTTGGTTCTTCCCCACGGTTTCGCCGATTTCAATTTGCCCTGGTTCGTCCAAAATGTAAGCACACCCCAAGAAGCATTTAGCGGCGGTCTGGCAAAAATTCTGCCGAACCTTTTGCTGGCATTACTGCTCGCGCTCTTGTTCGCGTTCTTTGGCACGCTGCAAAACAACACGCTGGAAAAGCACGAAAAAGAGATCAGCAGCTGGCTCGCGCCCATCACGCGCCCCCTTGCGGCGCTCGCGGCGGCTGGCGCGACGCTCGACGCAAATCTGAACGCGCGCGGTTTGCATTGGGTTTGGGAAGGCGTCAAACTGATCGCGGTCTTGTTTCTCTATGGCTTGATCTTTTCGTTCCTCGATCCCGCGTTCAGTTTGGGCAATCCGAGTTGGCTCTTGCTCGTCGTCGCGGTCATGTTGAGTGTTGGGCTGGTGAGTTTGATTGACGATGCGGCAAAGGTGATTTATTCGCGCCGTTATGGCGGCGAAGGCGCGATTGGGGTCAATGGCGCGAATGTCGGTCTCGCGATGGGTTCGATGATCTTTTCGCGCTTTGCGGGGCTCGCGCCCGGGATTGTCTTTGGCAGTGCAGGGAGCGCCAAGGGCGAACTCAAAGGGCATCCCACCACGTTAAGCACACTCGGTCTCGTTTCTGTTGGCATCACCGCGCTGCTCGGTTGGCTCGCGTCCACGCTCGTGCCGCAAACGCAAGGTTCGAATTTGTGGCTCTCGACCTTGTTCCTGTTGATCTTTGCCGTTGGGATTCAAACATTGTTCTTTGAATTGATCCCCGTCTACGGCTCGATGGGGCGCGACTTTTTCGCGCACAACAAAATTGTGTGGGGCATCCTCTTTGCGGCAGTATTGTTTATCTTTATGCAAACGCAGCTCAATCCCGAAGGCGATTTCGTGCAGGCGTTCAACCAACGCAACATGGTCACGCTTGCAATCGTCGTCCTCACGTTCTGCGCCATCAGCGGCGGGCTGTGGTTGTACTTTTGGAGGCGCGAGCGGCGCAGATAAAAAAGATGCCACGCACTTTGCAAGTGCGTGGCATCTTTTTTTTTTCAGTACGCCCCAATCTCCATTAATCGCTCATCATCAATTCCAAAATAATGGGCGAGTTCGTGCAAGACCGTGTGTCGAATCCCCGCGCGAATCGCGTCGTCGGTGCGATAGTGCTGCATGATCGGCTGGCGATAAATGCTGATCAGATCGGGCGCGACCATGTTGTACCCTTGCCTGCGCTCGGTGCGCGGGATGCCGTGATAAAAGCCGAGCAAAGCGTACTGATTGTTCAAACCCGCCGCGCGCAGCGTCCGCGCATCAGGAAATTCCTCCACCACGATCGCGAGATTATCAATGCGCGCGCGAAACGGTTCGGGCAGCTGCGCCACCGTCTCATCTACGATCCGTTCAAACTCCGCCAACGCGATCATTGTGACTGTGTTGACGTGCCACGCACAGAGAGATGTTCCACCGAAACGTCTCTACAATGGCGTGGCACGTCAACGCCTCTATTGCAATCCCTCGATCTTGATCGAATCCACGCCGCACTCGACCAAACTCTCCTTTGCCGCGTCCGCGCACTCTACTTGCAACTGAATCGTTTGCCCCGCGAACGCCGAGAGGTCAATCGTGTACGGAACCCAGCTCGCGTTGTCATTGTTTTTCGCGCCGCGTTCCTCATACACCGTTTGTGTCGTGTTGCCAATCACCTTTACGCGAAAATAATCCGCGCTGGACGACTTGGCGTTGTGCGCCATGTACGCGTAAAACGAAAGTGAAATGGATTCAAGATCACCGCTCAAAACAATCGCAGACGAACGCGCCGTCGTCACGCCACCATCCACATCCTTCGCGTTTGCATCCACACCCGCCCTGCGCCCCGTCACCAAATCTCTTTTGCCCGCAAAACTCGTTAGCTGTTTCGCGCCGCCCGAATTTGTGGGTTGCGCTTTGCCAATTTGCCATGCGCCGCCTGTTACCGTATCCGTTGCGTCAGAATTGATCGTCCATGTTACTTCTGCCTCAAAATTTTCCGCGTACACGTCCGTCGTACTCAAACCGCAGTATTGACTCTCTTTGCCAATCGCGCGATACGGACAATTCGCGTATTCAAACAAATACAACAACGCTTGACGATTGCGCGCGGTCTCGGCAGGGATCACTTCATCGGGCGGATAAAAACCGCCGAGTGCAGAATTACTTGGATACATCTCGAATGTATAGTTGATGATTTTGTGAACGCCGTAGAGCCAATCGTCAATCGTCCCATCCGTAATGTACAAATCGGACGCTTGTTCGGGCGTGTAGCCATTCGTCTGCGCCATCGCTTGCCCAATCGCCACATGCACGTCCCAATCATCCTGCGTCATGTCGGCAGGAACATCTTGGAGCGTATAGCCATAAGGCCACAAAATCAATTCACTGTACGTATGAAAATCAATCGCGACGGTAATCTGCTGTTTGCTGTCAATCACGCGGCTGTTGACAAAATCGCTCACCGCCGCCGTTTCGGGCGCAGAAAATGCGGACGCGCCGCGATACGTTTCGCTTCCAAAATCGCCGCTGCTCCCACCGCAGCAGCCCCACTTGTAATCCCAGTTGCGATTCAAGTCTGTGCCAAGGGGATTCGACCCGCCATTTGATTGCCGATTTTTGCGCCAATAGCGGTACGAACCCGTCGCAATATCGTACTCGCCGCCGTCGGGATTCATGTCAAAAACAATCCAAATTTCGCGCGTGTTCACCAAATTTGTAATCGTTGAATCCACGTCATATTCATCCGTCATCAGCTTGAGCGTGTACAACGCCATTTCCACCGTCAAATGTTCGCGTGCGTGTTGATGATGCGTCAACAAAATTTCGGGTTCATCTTCATCCGTTCCCACATTGTCCGAGATTTTGCCCGCCCAAATTTCGCGTCCCATTTGCGAGTCGCCCAAACTGAATAACGAAAAAATCGCGGGATGATCCGCCGCCGCCTGCTGCAACTCTGCCACCATCTCGTCAAAATTGTGATACGCCGAATCTGCGCCGGGGAAATCTTGCGGCGCATAAAATTCTTGCGGCGGCGTTTGGACATCAAATTGTTGTGCGCGCAATTCCGCGAGTTCGGACGGAATCGCTTCCACCAAAACATAATCGTGTCCCACCTCGACAATCAACGCGCCCGTGCGCGCGATTTGATTGCGCTGCGACACGCTCACAATGTTTGGCACATAATACACGCGCGCGCGTTCCGACGGTTCGGGATCATACGCGGCGGCAATGCTCACACCGAACACCGCGAGCGTCAAACATAGCAGCGCGGAAAATAGAACGCGTTTGAAAATGAAATTCACTGTCACACATCCTCCATCCGTTTGGCGGTGCGGGATTGCAAATCCCGCGCGCGCGATCAATACATCGCGTATAGCAAATGGCATATGGCAAATCGCGAATCGCATATCGCATATCGCATATCGCGATCCATAGCCGAGACGTTTCACCGAAACGTCTCTACGTCACCCTTTCACCCCTTCACCCTTTCATCCCTCATCCTTCATCCCTCGTCCCTCATCCTTCCGCCTTCACGCGTCCTTCCCCGCTTCATGCTCCCACCGTTCACATTCCAAATGTTCGGTGCGATTGATCGCCAAAATGTGCCAACGCTGTTCTTGCCAACGCAAAATGTGAATCCCCGTATTTTCGGTATTGAGTGAAAAGTGATGACTGCCCGCCAGCGAACGCAGCATCGTTCCCATCGTGCCGCCATGTGACACAATTCCAATCTGCGCGTCCGTGTCGTACAAGTCCGCGTGCGCGCAGAGAATTTCTTGTAGCCCGCGCAGCACGCGTGCGTGAAACGTGATGTAGTAATCAGAAACGTCTTGAGGGTGAATTAACGCGTTCAATTGCAGCGCGGCGACAGGCGAGTCAAAGCGCGTCATCTTTTCCGAATAATCTTCCATGAACTCGCGCAGTTCGTCCATGAACGTCACACGCTCCAAATTCACAAACGAATTGATGATTTCGGCTGTATTTTTCGCGCGCGCATACGTGCTTGCATACAACGCGCGCAAATGAAATTGCGATTTGCAATACACACCCGCGCGCCGCGCCTGTTTGCGTCCCAATGCCGTCAGCGGCGCGTCCTCGCCGCCCGTTTGATCCACGTTCCATTGCGATTGACCGTGACGAATGAGAATTAGATCCATAGAGGTTGGAGGTTGGAGGTTGGAGGTTGGAAATTGGAAATTGGATGTTGGATGTTGGATGTAGAGACGTTTCGGTGAAACGTCTCTCTGGGTGATTGGGCGATATGCGATTTGCGAAACGCGATTCGTTGACACTAAAACCCCGGCAGCCCCGACAAAAACGAATCAAAGACAAATCCGGAGCTGCACACCCCCACCGCGATCAACATCATGATCGCGGCGATCACATAGAGGAGCCGGGTTGAAGGCGAGCCGCGTTCGAGCGTAGCTTCGTTCGGATTTTTCGGATCATAGTACACTTGCACTTTGCTGCCCGTTGCATATTGGCGCGCTTTGTTTTCGGCAAACACGGACAAACTCGAATGAACCTCGCCGCCCAAATGCAAACGATCCCCCACATATTCGCGTCCATTCACACGATACCCATAAATGATCCGCGCGCGATATCCGGTACTTGTGCCATCGTCGCCAGAATATTGGTATTGCTCAACCGATGACTCCATCACCTCGCCTTGTGTAACGCTCCAAGTCATTGCCGCCCGCGCGCCGCGTCCTTGAAACCACCCGATTGCGGCGAGCAAAGCTGCGACAAGCAGCAGAATCACGCTCGTCAGCCCAACGCCTGCCCAAACGGTCAATTGTTCAAGCATTTCGGTCATTCTTAATCGGCTCCCAATGGCGCGGCATCTGCGCGTTCCTGCACTTGGGCATCATTCATCGAACCTTTTTGCCACAAGTGCGGCGCGCGGCGTTGACTCAAAACGACACCGAGCGTCCACAACGTGCCGAACGCAATAAAGATCACGCCCAACCCTGAGGCGACGACATGCGGATCAAAACGATCTACCGCGATGCCCGTCACAAACGTTGACGCGGCGAGGGTCAAGGTGAGCAAACCCAAGTCCATCGAAAAAATTCGTCCGCGAATGTAATCGGGCGTGAGCCGCTGCAACAACGCCGCGCTCAACGTCCAATTCGTCCCCCAGCCCGCGTGCGCGAGAAACACAAAGATCATGGCGACGAAAAGCGACGGCGACAGCCCAAAGAGAATATAACTCGTCCCTGTGAGCAAAAAACAGACCGTGATAAATTTTTGCGCGCGTCCGATTTGTCCGCCGACCAAACGCGCGACGATCAACGGACCGATCAAAATTCCAATCCCGCGCGCGGCTTGCAAAAAACCAACGCCGCCGCCTTGCACGCTTTCGCTTTCATTCGGAAAAAATACCTTGAAGGAAAAAACGGTCAACAACAAAATCACGCCGCCCGCCAGCCCCGCGCCCGCTTTTACCAGCAAGAGCCAAAATACTTGGGGACGTTGCACCGCGTATTTGAATCCTTCCGCGAAATCGCCAAATGGATTCAATCCTTTGCGCGTGAGCGCGCGCTTTTCGGCAAGTGATGTAGTGATGCGCCAAATAAAAAATGCAGACACGAGAAACGAAAGCGCATTGAGAATGAACGCAGTGTCGCGTCCTAACAACGCGATCGCCACGCCCCCCGCAAACGTTCCCGCCGCCAACATCGTCCCCCACGTCGCGCTCGACATGGCATTCGCCGTCAGCAATTGATCGCGCCGCACCAAATTCGGAATCGCCGCACTGAGCGCGGGATTGAAAAAACTTGCAAACAAAACGGACAGCGCTTGAAAAAGATAGACCATCCAAATTTGATCCGCGTTGCGAACGAGCAGCAGGGACAATGCCAGACCGCCGCGAATCAAATCCGTCACGATCATGATCTTGCGCCGATCAAAACGATCGACAAGGGAACCTGCAAGCGGAATCAAAAAAAACGAGGGCAGCGTCGAAGCGATAATCGCAAGTCCCGCCGCGAAACCGGAACCTGTCAGTTGAAACACCAACGTTTGCACGGCGATATATTCAAACCAATCGCCGAGCAGGGAAACGATCTGTCCAAAATACAATTTGCGGTAATCGGGATTGTCACGCAGCAGCGCGAGGTATTTGTTATCAGCGAGGAGAGACATACGGGGAATTGTAGCACAGGTTGGAAATTGAAAGTTTGAAGTTGGAGGTTGGAGGTTGGAGGTTGGAGGTTGGAGGTTGGATGGCGTAGAGACGTTTCGGTGAAATGTCTAGTTGGTGGTTGGGTGGTTCAGTAATCAGTAATCAGTAGGTCAGTAATTTGCGATTTGCGATTCGGGGTTCGCGCGCCATAACATTCCATCCCTCACTTGGAATGTGTTTGCGCGAGCGCGCTCCATTCGCTGTCGGGAAATTTTTCCAACAGCGCGCGAAATTCAGAACGGGCGCGTTCGCGTTCACCCGCGTATTCGTATGCCAATGCGCGCACGTAGAGTAGGATCGGCTTGTTGCCCTCAAACGCGTTGACGAACTCCAATGCACTGCGCGCGTCCCGCTTGACAAACAGAGCATCCAGCGCCGCCGACACGCGCGGCGCGTCGTCGGTCGAGCGCGGGGGCGTGCGCGTCAGAGTTCCGTTGGCGAGAGAAAAAAGGCGCGTTGTCGCGGATGCTTTGGTCGTTGCAGGTAATGTGACGTGCAAATTCTGTTTGCCACCCGCAAGCGTTTCAATTTGCGTGACCCCGACGCGAAAAGTGATGTCACCAAAATAATCGGCGTGGCGGCGAAAATGGTGTCCCTCCCATTCCCACAAAGCAAAACGTTCGGGCGCGCTCAAGAGAATTCCAGGTTTGCCATTCGCATCCAAATCGGTCAGCTGAATTTGTTGATAACGCAGCGCGTCATCAAACGCTTCGCCAAATGTCAGATCAATCGCATCCAGAGGATACGATTACGCCGCAAACAGCGGACGATACGCATCGCCTTTGGAAAGAAAAACCCACGGCGAACGCGTGTCCGCGAAATACAAAATGCCAAGTGGATCCGTTATGCCATCGCCATTCAAATCGTATGCGGCGGACAATACTTGAAATTGCAAACCCAAACGGATCAGCTGCGTAGCGAGAGGTTCGCTTTGAGTAAAATTCCACGCGGGCAAAAGCATTGTCGGATCACAATCCGAATACCATTGTGCGACCCGCGTTTCACTGCGATTGCTGCCAATGCGCCAACGATCTTGCCATTCACTCCAGGCGATATGATGCTGCTGCAATTCGCGGCAAAAAGCCCAAACATCGTCGCGCGCTTGAATGAGATTCGCCTTTGTCGCCGTCCCGCGCACAAATTCGACATGGCGCGTCGTGGGATGATCGGGAAATTGTTGAGCGAGCTCATCCCACGTCTCGAGCGCGCCCTTGACCTCATTTTGCAGCAGCTTGACAAATCCAATCCGAAACAAAATGTACGGACGGTAATCTTCAAGACGTGAAGGGTCATATTGCGCGCGCACCGCTTCAAGGACAAACTGCGCGTCTTGGAATTTACGCGCATACATCAACTTTTGCGCCAACTGCATCGCGCTGCCATTCGCCGTCCATTCCTCTCGCGGCACAAGTGGAGATAGCGCCGCGGGCAAGAACATCCCATCGGATAGGCGAAAATGCGCGCGATACGGGAAAAACGTTCCGTACCCCGAACTCGGATACCCAAGTTCTGCACCGATGATTTCGACGGAGCCATCCGCGAAATCCGAGAGCGTCCACTCTTGGTTCGATTGCCAATCCACCAAAGAAAACAAATCGCGATAACCCGTCTCTTGAAATTCCAACACCCGCAAGCGGTGATCACAAACCCTCCCACACTCGCTTACTTGGTAGATGATTTCGGCGCGTCCATCGTCATTCACATCGCGCGCCGCTAAAATTTTTACGGCGGCATGGCGCGTAAATTCATTCAGGGCTGTTGGCAACGAACGCCATACAAAATTTGGACCTTGACGATGAACCCAATACATGCCCGAAGGCGGCGGGTACGGCATTTCTGAATACGCCCATCGCAGCGCAACAAAATAATCTGCCACACGATCATTGTCCCAATCAGTTTCCAAAAAATCGCCGCGCCAAAAATTTTTGATTTCCGCAATCGTTGTCTCTGCGACGCGCCCATTTTGATTCAGCGGCGCGATCAGATTTTCGTCGAGCCAGTGCTTCGCTAACCAGTCCAGCGGAAAATCAACGTTTGCCATCTCGAATACGCGCGCCAACAAACGCGGGCGATAGGGCGTCTGCGGATTCTCATGCACATATTCAAGAATCCGCAGCGCGGCAGGCGAACCTTGATCTGCGCCAAGCATTTCAGCGACAAGAGGATCGGGCGCGAGGGGGGTTGGAGTGGGACTTGCGTGGAAACCAATGGGCGAAGGAGTTGCCGTAACTGTGGTGTATTGTATTGCATGACGCGATTCGCGCGCCGAACTTGTTCCGTTGAAAACAAGAAATGCAAAAACAAGCAGGACAACACCGCTCAAGAAAATTGCACGACCACCCCAAATACGCATTTGATAACCTTTCGCCGCTTACTTGCGTTCACCCCGCGCCAACCAACCCAACACCCCAAGCAAATGTTCGCGCCACTGTTCGTCAACATCGGGCCCTTGCATCCACATGCGATCCCGCGAGGCGCGCACGCGTTGTCCGTACTTTTTATTCACACGCTCCATGCGCGCGTTATCTTCTTGACGAAACCGTACCATTATGCGCCCATCGTCGAGCGTCACGGTTGCGGCGTGTACGCGCGTCGCGGCGAGTTTTACGCGCAAGAGGTAGAGCAAGTTTTCCACTTGCTCGGGCAGCGCGCCAAAACGTTCTTGAAATTCGCGCGCGACTTCTTCCACTTGCGAATCATCATTCACGTCCGCAAGACGACGATACAAACGCAAACGCAACGCGCTGTCCGTTACGTACTCTTCGGGAATTTGCGACACGAGAGGCAAATCAATCGCAGGCGCGTTCAACATGCGTTGCCCGGGGTTCACACCATTGGTCCCATTTTTGCGCGCGGGTTCTGCTTGCGCGCGCGCCTCTTGAATCGCGCCTGCCAGCAAGCGCGCGTACAAATCCAAACCCACCGCCGCGATGTGTCCCGATTGCCGCGCGCCGAGAATTTCGCCCGCGCCGCGAATTTCCAAATCGCGCATCGCCACTTGAAAGCCCGCACCCAATTCTGTCGCCTCTGCAATCGTCTGCAAACGTGAACGCGCTTCATCGGACAAATTCAAACGTTTGTCGTACAAAAAATACGCGTAGGCGCGCGCCGCGCTGCGCCCCACGCGCCCGCGCAATTGGTATAGTTGCGCGAGTCCGAATTTATCCGCGTTGTTGATAATGATTGTGTTGGTGTTTGGAATGTCAATGCCGCTTTCAATGATCGTCGTGCAAACCAACACATCGTACTTGCCCGCCGCAAATTCACTCATTACCTTTTCGAGTTGATCTTCGGGCATCTGTCCATGCCCGATGCCAATGCGCGCTTCAGGCACGAGTTTGCGTAATTGATCCGCGACGATGCCGATGCCTTGCACGCGATTATGCACAAAGAAAACTTGCCCGCCGCGATCCAATTCGCGCAAGATCGCGTCGCGCACTAAACCTTCTTCATACGCGGACAGGTAAGTGCGAATCGGCAAGCGTTCGTCGGGCGGCGTTTCAATGGTGCTCATGTCGCGCGCGCCGCTCAATGAAAGATACAGCGTGCGCGGAATCGGCGTCGCGGTGAGCGTGAGAACGTCCACGTGCGCGCGCAGTTGTTTCAAGCGTTCCTTGTGCTGGACGCCGAAACGCTGTTCTTCATCCACGATCATCAAACCCAAATCTTTGAATACCACATCTTTGGACAAGATGCGATGCGTGCCGATCACAATATCAATCGCGCCTTCACCCAATTTTTTTACAATCTCATCCGCTTCCTTGTCCGAACGGAAACGCGACAACATTTCGACATTGACGGGAAATGGCGCGAGGCGTTCTTGAAAGGTGTTGAAATGCTGCTGCGCGAGAACGGTTGTCGGCACAAGAATCGCCACCTGTTTTCCATCCATCACCGCTTTGAACGCCGCGCGCAATGCCACTTCGGTTTTCCCGTACCCCACATCGCCAACGACGAGTCGATCCATCGGACGTTTTTGCATCATGTCGCTTTTGACTTGATCAATCACCGTGAGTTGATCGGGCGTTTCGACATACGGAAACGACGCTTCAAGTTCATGCTGCCAAGGCGTGTCATCCGCGAACGCGTGCCCTGTTACAATTTCGCGTTTGGCGTACAGCTCCAACAAATCTTTGGCAATATCGGCGACGGCTTTTTGCGTGCGCTCTTTGACCTGCGCCCATTCCGCCGTTCCCAAACGATGCAGCGTCGGCTTGTGTCCCCCTGGCGCAACATAGCGACTCAACCGATCCAACTGATGCACAGGCACGTACAATTTATCTTCATGCGCGTATTCAAGCCGCAGATATTCCGTGTCGGGTCCGCCAAAATCCAATTTTTCCAAACCCTTGAACACGCCAATCCCATGATCAATATGCACAACATAATCGCCCACAACCAAGTCCGCGAAAAATGCTTCGGGCGATTGCGTGCGCGTGTGTTGGGTGGTGAGGCGGCGTGGTTTGGGACGAGACCAGCCAAAAATTTCGGCGTCAGAATAAAGGATGAGGGATGAGGGATGAAGGATGAGGCGATTAAAGACATCGCTTTCATCCTTCATCTTCCCGCCTTCCGCCTTCAACGTGAATCCTTCCGTCAACGCGCCTTGAACGAGAACGATATGTCCCGCTTCTGGTTCATGCGTAATTTCCGTTTTGGGTTTGACAAAAAAATCGCGGTCACGCAATAAATCGGAGATGCGTTCAGCTTGGCGCGTGACGGCGACGACGCGCCCGTTGTTTGCTCGCTGCTGCATGATTTCATCCACAACGCGTTTCACTTGGCCCCCAAAACGTTCGCCGGGGAAAAAGGGCAACGCGGGCGCATCCTCGACGCCGCGATAATCAAACAACAAGCGCGAATGTTGCATCATTTTTTCGCGCAACTCGTTCCACGAAAAATAGGGTTTCAACAAATGGAGCGGAATTTCGCCGCGCGTTTCCAAATCCTCGCGCACCTGTTCCGCTTGCTGCTCGAATTGTTCGGTCATCGCTTCGAGTTCTTGCCAATCGTCCGCGACGATCAGCGCGTCCTCTGGCAAGTAATCCAAGAGTGAAGCAGAATTTTCGTAAAAGTACGGCAGATAAAACTCGATGCCGCGAAAACGCTGTTTGTTTTCCAACGCGTCAAAATCTTGCTTGAACCCATTCGCCGCGACAGGATGCACATTTGATAAATCCCACGCGCGCGCGATTTCAGATACATGCGGCGCGCGCGAAATTTCTGCCTCGCTCGCAGGCGTGATTAACAATGTTTCAACGACGCGCCCTGAACGCTGCGTCGCGGGATCAAATTCGCGCAGTGTCTCAATTTCATCGCCCACGAGTTCCACACGCACAGGTTGCGCGCGCGAGGGCAGCCAAATATCTACAATGCCGCCGCGCCGTGAAAATAATCCTGGCGCGTCCACCACAGGCGCGTGTTCATACCCCAACGCTGTCCACGAACGAAACATATTCGCCAACGACAAACTTGCGCCGCGCTCCAACACAAACACGCCGCGTTGAAAATCCTCGCGCGGCGCGGTGCGCGTCATCAACGCGCGCATTGTTGTTATCACGAGAGGGGGGTAGGGGCGGGGTGATCCCGCCCCCACAGCGAGCGCCGAGAACGCGGCGAGCCGTAACAAAATGGTTTCCGCCGCCCACGGCATTTTTTCGTACAACAACGGATCGGGTTCGGCAAAGAAAAAAATGCGTTCGGGGTTTGCGCTCCACGCGGTTACGTCTGCCCACAACTGTTTCGCGCGTTCGGTGCGCGCGGTGACGACAACGATGGGGGCGGCGCGCTTTTGATGCAGCGCGGCGATGACGAACGGGCGCGCGGCATCGAGAACCTCAAGCGGTTCGGTGACGCGCGGTTTTTCGAGGCGTGCCAAGAGCGCCTGAAATTCAGGAGTCGCGTCAAGAAGGGGAAGCAGACCGGATAAGTTCATGGGAGAAATGAACAATGAACAATGGACAATGGACAAACTTAATTTGTATGTTTCTTGCGACGCCCAATGGCGTAAAGAATTCTGCTTAATTGATCCGCTTCATCCAAGAGCGCTTTCACTTCTGAATCATTTGGTAAAAGCGTTTCATCAACCAGCTCAAGCCAATAATGTGACTCTTTGGCTTCTTTTTCCGCAATCATGATTTTGTGTACAAAATCTCTGTGAGTTTCCGCCGCGTCCGCTTCACGCACATTCGCGCCGACAGAAGTTCCCGAACGTAGCAATTGCCTTCCCACTTCAACACCCGCCACAGAGCGCGGCAACCGATCTACCAATTTGACAATTCGTTTTGCAAATTCAAAGGTGCGTTTTTGAATATCGCGCGGCTTGTAGATTTGTTCATTGTCCATTGTTCATTGTCCATTGTTCATTGTTCATTGTTCATTGTTCATTGTTCATTGTTCATTGTTCATTGTTCATTGTTCATTCGCGTTGTATTGATTCATCGCTCTCACAATTCCCTCTTTCACCCACACCCGCAGCGCGTTCTCGGCGCGTTTCAACACATCGTCCACGCTAGATTGTTCCTCGTCCGAAAAATTACCAAGCACATGCCCCACATCTTGATCCGGATCGGGACGCCCGATGCCAATTCGCAAACGCGGGATGTCGCTGCCACCCAGAGTGTTGATGATGGATTCCATACCGTGATGTCCGCCCGAACTGCCATTCGCGCGCAGACGAATTTTCCCCAACGGCAAATCCAAATCATCGTACACCACCATCACGTCCGTTCGCGAGATGCGATAAAACGCGGCGAGTTTGCCCACCGCGCTGCCTGATAAATTCATGTACGTTTGTGGTTTCAGCAATAACACACGCTCGTCGTCAAATTTTATTTCCGTGAGTTGCGCGTTGAAACGTTGGCGATTAAATTCCGCGCCTTCGGCGTGCGCCAAATGATTGAGAATCATAAAGCCAACGTTATGCCGATTGCGCGCGTATTTCACGCCCGGGTTGCCGAGACCGGCGATCAATTTCAGCGGTTTGTACGAATCAAGGACGGCGTCACCGCGCTGTAGTTTGCGCGCGAGCCATTTGGTAGAGATGGGCATGTCGTTTTGTCATTCTGAGCGGAGCGAAGAATTTCTGCTTTCCAAGACCAAGATTCTTCGCTCCGCTCAGAATGACATACCTACAGATACCGTCGCAAAAAATAAATGATGCCGAGCAAGATAAATAAACCGATGGCGTATTGTCCGCCGCGCAGGAACGCGTCGAATAAATCGGGTACGGCGGAGGTGAACGAGTTGATGAGTTCGTTGAAATCGGGCATGTTGGATCAGAGTACGCGTCGCACAAAATAGATGACGCCGATGAAAAAGAAAATGGCTCCCATTGCGAGCGCGCCGAATAAAAAGATGCGTCCCAACGCGCTGAAAAACTCTGTTGTTGCCTCAACCACTTGCCCGAGTTCGATGCCGCCAATACCGCCGCTGCCCGCTTCGGGTGTGCGCGAGGGTACGGCGCGGGGGGGGGTGATAGTGGCAACTGATGTGCCTTGCGCGGCGGGGGTTGTGGGAATCGGGGTCGGGACTGCGTTTTGAATCGGCGGCGCTTCGGTGGGGGTTGGAGTTTCTACGGGAGTTGGCACATCCGTTGGACGCGAATTTTGGACGGTGATATTTGTGACAATCGTTTCGCAATAATTTCCGGTTGGATCCACAACGCGTAAACGCAATTTGTACACGCCATCAGGAACGGCGGCGCTATCCCATACGCCGAGTTGTCCATTCACCACCTGCTCGCGCGCTTGCCCCGCCAAATCGCCCCACGCTTCGGTATTGACAGGCGCGACTTCGAGTTTGTAGTATTGAAAATCGCCGCCGAGCGACGCGGTGCCTTCGATTTGCACAATGCCTGAAACCGCGCCGCCGCTTTGCGGCGAAAGGATGGCGGCATTGCCCGCGCTGCAATCGCGTAAATTCGGCGCAGCGGAGGTGGGAGCGATGAACGCGCCGACGAATGAGAAAAGAATCAGGATGACGAAACCGATTTGTGAGAGTTTATTTTTAACTTGCATATTTTTGGGGCGCGTGGGTGGGACGCACATAGCCACGCATTGTACTACAAGACGAATCGAATTGACAAACCTTTGCGCCGATGATACATTCGCGTTCGTAAAATTTTGGGCGAGTAGCTCAGCTGGTCAGAGTGTCTCCTTTACACGGAGGAAGTCGCGGGTTCGATCCCTGCCTCGCCCATTTTGTTCCGCTTCACCCGGACGCGTCTGGCTTTGACGCGCCGGGTTTTTGTTTCAAGCGGTAGGGCGATTTGCCAAATCGCCTCACCCAAAGAGGAGTAGAGATGGCAGACGCACAACACGATGATGGATTGAAACAATACCTCATCGAGGAATTTGTTGAGGATTACCAGCAAGGACAAATGACGCGCCGCGACGCGTTGAAACGATTGACGGGTTTGGTAGGCGCGTCCGCCGCCGCCGCGTTGATTGCCGCGTGCGCGCCCGCCGCGCAACCAGCGCCAACTGCCGCGCCGCAGCCAACCGCAATGCCCCCCGCGCCAACTCCCGTCCCACCAACGCTTGCGCCAACACTTGCACCAACAGTTGCTCCCGTGGCGACAACCGCTGCTGCAACCACAGCCGCGCCTGATCCAACCATTACAACGACAGCCACAGAAACGGTAACGGCTGGAACAAATAATGTTCCTGTGAGCGCGGACGATCCCGCGATTCAAGCGAGCGACATCACCTACCCATCACAAGGCGCAACGATCATGGCGTATCTCGCGCGTCCTGTTGGGAATGGGACGTATCCCGCAATTCTGGTGTGCCATGAAAATCGCGGCTTGACCGATCACATTCGCGGTGTCGCGCGGCGATTTGCGAAAGCGGGATATGTCGGACTCGCGGTGGATTTGTTGTCGCGCGAAGGTGGCACAGCAAAAGTGGGTTCGTCGGGTGTGCCCGGTGTTTTGGGCAACAGTCCGCCCGCGCAAATGGTTGGCGATTTCGCGGCGGGCTTGGAATTTCTCAAAGCGCAAAATTTCGTCGCCCCCGGACAATTTGGCATGACGGGTTTTTGTTTCGGCGGCGGCATGACGTGGAGATGCGCGACACAAATTCCAGAATTACGCGCGGCGGTGCCCTATTACGGACCGAATCCTCCGTTGGAGGATGTGCCGAAAATTCAAGCGGCGGTATCGGCACAGTACGGCGAAAATGATTCGCGCATTAACAGCGGCATCCCCGCCATCGAAGCGGCGATGAAACAAAATAACAAAATTTTTGAATACGTGATTCATAAAGGCGCGAATCACGCGTTCAATAACGATACGAGCGGCAACTATAACGCGCAAGCGGCAAATGAGGCATGGGCGAAAACGCTGGCGTGGTTTGCGAAATATGTGAAAGTGTAGCAAAAACGTGCCACGCACTTGCAGAAGTGCGTGGCACGTTTTTGCGGGTCTGGTTTATAATAAGCGCATGGGCATCTCTCTCGAAAGCGATACGCGTTCGGCAAAATTGTTTTCGCGCGCGCAAGAATCTATTGCGGGCGGCGTGACTTCGGTTGTGCGCGGCACTTCGGCGGGCTGGCTGCCGTATCCGCCAATGATTCAACGCGGGGATGGTTCTCATTTGTACGATGTGGATGAGAACGAATATATTGATTATGTTCTCGGACATGGACCGCTGATACTAGGGCATCGTCCGCGTATTGTCACGCAGGCGGTAGCGCACGCGATTATGGAATATGGCAATATGTTTGCGCTGCCGTATGAGATGGAACAACAAGTGGCGGAAAAAATTCGCGACCGATTTCCTTCGATGGAGCTCGTGAAATTTTCCAATTCGGGATCGGAGGCGACGCATTACGCGGTGCGGCTTGCGCGCGCGCTGACGGGGCGCGACAAAATTATCAAATTCGAAGGACAGTATCACGGCTGGACGGACGCGACGGAGTACAGCTATCATCCTGCGGTCAAAGATTTGGGTCCGCGCACCTCGCCGCGCACAATTCCCGCGGCGGCGGGCACGCCGATGGATTACGCGCGTTTGATCATTACGCAGCCGTGGAATGACGCGGACATTTTACGCAAGACGATTCGCGATCGTCGCGGCGAAATCGCGGCGATCATCACCGAGCCGATCATGGCGAACTGCGGCGTGATTCCACCGATGGATGGGTATTTGAAATTTTTGCGCGAGGTGACGCGCGAGAATGATATTTTGTTGATCTTTGATGAAGTGATTACGGGGCTGCGCGCGTCACGCGGCGGCGCGCAAGAATTGTACGGCGTGCGCCCTGACATTACCGTTTTGGCGAAAGCGTTGGGCGCGGGGTTTGGCGTCGCCGCGTATGGCGGTTCACGCGCGGTGATGGAACCGGTGGCGCGCGATGAAATTTTGCACGCGGGGACGTATAACGCGAATGTGGTGGCGATGAGCGCGGCGTATGCGACGTTGGATGAATTGGACAAACCGGGGACGTACGAAAATTTGGAACGCGTGAGCGCGAAATTGGCGAACGGGGCACAGGAAATTTTTGAGCGCGCGGGGATTCCCGTGCAGGTGCAGCGCGTCGCGTCCTTTTTCCAAATTTATTTTTCGCCGAAACCGATCCGCGAGTATCGCGACGCGGCGCAGTACGCGGATTTGGTAAAATTCCGCAAATTGCAAGTGGCGTTACGCAAGCGCGGAGTGTTGATTTATCCGAATGGTTTGGGGCGCTGGTTTGTTTCCACAGCGCACACCAATTCGGATATTGAGGCGACGTTGAATGCGGTGGAAGATGGTGTTCAAGAAATCTAATTTCCTTTATTTCCCAAGAACGGAAATAAAGGAAATTGAGGAAATCGTGTGATGAATGAGAACGAAGGAACTCGTACAACTTGGCGCGAAAGTGGTGAACGATGCGAGCGCGCGCGGGATGACGCTGCGAATGATTGGCGGGATTGCGATTTATGTGCGGTGCCCGAGTATTGAAACGAATAAAAAGTTGCAGCGCGCGAATGCGGATTTGGATTTTATTGTCGCGGCGAGCGATTGGAGTCGCGTCGGCGAAATTTTCGTGGCGCGCGGTTTTGCAAAAAAATCGGAATCAGCGCGCGAACAACATTTTGTGCAAGACGATGTGACGGTTGAAGTTTCGCATCCGCATTTTCGCGAAGATTTTGAAATTGATTTTTCGCCGCGCTTGCAGGCGACGCCATTGACATTGCCGCTGGTGGATTTGTTGTTGATGAAATTAGCGCGCGTGAATTTTCAGGAAAAAGATGTGCAAGATGCGGCGGCGTTGTTGGTGGATCATCGCGTTACGGATGGCGGGGATGAGGAAGAAGAAATCAATCGCGAGTATTTGTATCATGTCGTCAACAAGGATTATCGTTTGTGGAAAACGGTGTTTGATAATACGGTGACGCTGGAGCAAACGTTCGACAAGTATCTGGAACCCGAAGAAGCGCAGCTCGCGTGGCGGCGCATCGAATTGTTGCAAGAAGTGTTGGACGGGAAAAGTCATTCGCTGGGGTGGTGGGCGGGGCGCGTTTTAACACGATAGACAAAAATTTCAGGATGCGTAAATGGATTCGACAACGACGACAGAAAATACAAAAGCATTTTTGGCAGGCGCGTCGCTGGCGGGCGCGCAAGGATTCGCGATTGCGTTCGCGGCGATGGGTCTATTATCGCGCATTGTGACGATTAATGTGACAGACGCGAATTTGAATCTGGCGTTGGGGACGATTTTATTCGGCGCGGCGGGCGCATTGGGCGCGGCATACCTTGCTTCGACGATGCAGTGGCGCGCGTTTACCGTTCTGTTCGCGCTGGGCGGAATTTTGGGGTGCGGAGGCGGTTATTTGATCACAACATTACTGCTCACTTCGCGCGTGCAACCTGAAATTTCCAACCGCACCACGATCGAAGCGGTGTATATTGCACAACACGCGGTCATCGGCGCAGCGTTGGGATTGTTTCTTGGGGTTGCGATTTGGGATCCGAAAAAATTGTTGCTGCTCATTGTCACAGGCGCGTTCGGGTTTGGCATCGGTTATTTGATGCAGGTGTCGCTGAATGATTTGTTGGCGGAACCGGTTAGTGATCTTGTTGCGCGTTTTAGTGGGAGCGATACGTTGAATTTGATCGCGGCGAGTTTGCTATGGGGAGTGGGAAGCGCGTTGTGTGGCTTGTTGGGAGGGGGGGCAATCGGGTACGCGTTGGAGTTGTAAGCGACGCGTTTTTGTTAAGCGCGGTGATGTAAAATCACTGTCTGAAGAAAGTTCAAATCGCAAGGCGATTCAACAAAATGGAAAACAAAAATGCGTGAGCAAAAAATTCGCTCACGCATTTTTTTATCAAGAGCATCACTTGGCGATGACCTACTCTCCCGGAGGGTCGCCCCTCGAGTACCATTGGCGCTGGCGGGCTTGACGACCGGGTTCGGAATGGAGCCGG